>Ga0315282_10005215_pt1 | contig 22230 bp, 15 predicted proteins | sample YL17G07_20_MG_FD_203693 | JGI IMG/M metagenome (GOLD analysis project Ga0315282, IMG submission 203693) | Sediment microbial communities from Yellowstone Lake, YNP, Wyoming, USA - YL17G07_20 | ecosystem: Environmental > Aquatic > Freshwater > Lake > Sediment | place: USA: Wyoming | collected... | reverse complement strand
GCGCGCAGCCTTGAAAGCGAGGAAGCGGAGCGGGGCGAAGGGGCCCCCGCGAGCGACCGAGCCTGGCGGGGTGCAGGGGTCCCCGCCAATCAAACAACGATGCGCGCGCGGTCGCGTTCTTTGAAGAAGTGTCTGAAGGGCAAATAGCGCGCAGCCTTGAAAGCGAGGAAGCGGAGCGGGGCGAAGGGGCCCCCGCGAGCGACCGAGCCTGGCGGGGTGCAGGGGTCCCCGCCAATCAAACAACGATGCGCGCGCGGTCGCGTTCTTTGAAGAGGTGCTGAAGGGGCAGGTAAGGCTGGCAGGTAAGGTGACTGGGCGTAGAATCCCGCTATGGCGATTCCGCCCTCACCTGCCCAGGCAGCCCCACCTGCCTCACCTGCCCTGCCCGCCCCACCAGTCCCACCCGCCCCACCGTTCCCGCTGGCCGCCTGGCTCACCCACGTCTACACGGCATTGGGCGCCGTGCTCTCGTTCCTGTCGATCCTGGCGGTCGTTTCCGGCGATATCCGCGCCGCCTTCTTCTGCCTCGCCGTCGCCATCGTCGTCGATTCGACCGACGGGCTGCTGGCGCGCGCGTTTCGCGCGGCCGAGCGCCTGCCCGACATCAACGGCGCGCACCTGGATGACATCGTCGACTACCTGACGTTCGTCTTCGTGCCGTCGTTCCTGCTCTATCAAACCGGCCACCTGCCGCATGGCTGGGGCCTGGCGGTGGTGTTTGCAGTGCTCATCGTCAGCGTGATCGCCTTTTCGAAGAGCGACGCCAAGACGGCCGATCACTTCTTCACCGGCTTCCCGTCCTACTGGAACATCGTCGCGTTCTACCTGTACGCGTTCGGCGCTCCCCCGGGACTGAACGCGGCCGTGCTGCTGGTTCTGTGCCTGCTGGTCTTCGTTCGCGTTGGCTACGTGTACCCGTCGCGAACCCGCACCCTCCGCCGGGTCACCGTCCTGTTCAGTTGTGCCTGGGGCGTGTTGCTGCTGTATCTGTTGTGGCAACTGCCCGTCGTCAGCCGCCCGCTGCTCGTCCTGTCGCTGGCCTTTCCCGTCTATTACACTGTCCTGTCGCTGGCCCTCAACCTGCGCCGAACATGAGATGAGAAAAAGGGGCCAGGCCCCTTGATAACGACGTTGTCAAGGGGGCCGGCCCCATGAAGTGAACCTTCCGGGGGGCGCGAACGTTATCGGTACGGGGGCCAGAACGGTGCCAGGCGTGAAAAAAGCAACGATCTCAGACCTGACCCCGGGAACGTGAAAAAAGCGACGGTTTCAGACCTGACCCCGAGCTGATGCAACTGGAGACGTTGCTCGAACGCTGCAGGCAAGGCGATGAGCTGGCGTGGGAAGCCTTTGTGCGCCAGTACCAGCGACGCCTCTACTCGCTCGCCACCTGCTACGCCACCGACGCGGACGATGCCAGGGACCTGGCGCAGGACATCTTCGTTCGGTTGTATCGGACGCGAAAGCAGTGGACCGAGGCGGGCGTGTTCGTGCCCTGGATGATTCGCGTCGCCCGCAACGTCTGCCTGGACCGGGTCCGGGCACGGAAGGCGCGGCCGCCGGCCAGCGATATCCCGGCGGAGGATCTCGCGGATCTGGCGGCAACCAGCGGGAACCCGGACGAAGACTATGGCGTGGCGACGCGCCGGCGGCTCTTCTACCGGGCGCTGGGAAAGCTGACGGACATTTCGCGCGAAGTCATCCTGCTCAAGGACATCCAGGGGCTGCAGATCGAGGAAATCGCCTCGATGCTGCACATTCCGCTCGGCACCGTGAAATCACGGTCGAACCGCGCGCGGCTGGAGCTCGCGCGCAACGTGCTCGCCCTGGAGGGACAGGGACCGACGACTTCGGGCGGGGGCGACCAATGAGCGGCGATCTCAATCGCGCGGACTGCGCATTCGTTGACAGGTGGCTGGACGACTGGCTCGCCGGCCGGCTCGACCCGGATGTCGCTCGCCGCATCGACGAACATGTCGCGGGTTGCGAACGATGCCGGCAGCTGAAGGCGATCGTTGCCGGGAGCGAGGCGGATGCGAACGGCGCGCCGGAAGACGGCGCGTTCCTATCCGCTGTCATGGGCCAGACAACGGGCTCGCCGTGCGGACGTGCGGAGACGTTGCTGCCGGCACTCGTGGACGAGAATCTCGACGCCGACAGCCGCGAGATCCTCCAGGCGCACCTCGCGCACTGCAGCGGCTGCTCGCGCCTGCTCGCTGCCCTGCAGGAAGCGCAGCGCGTGTTGCCCACGCTTGCCGAAATCGAGCCTCCACTCGGGTTCACGCAGCGCGTGCTTGGCGCGACCGTCGGGGCCGCACCTCCGCCCTGGTGGCTGCGAGTTCTCGCGCGGCCGCGTGCAAGCCTCGAACTCGCCTACGTGGGCGCGGTCCTGCTCGTCGTGTTGCTCGGAAACCCGGTGGTTGCGTTCACCCAGGCCGAACAGCGCGCAGGTCAGCTGGCGGGTGCCGTACCGGTAGCGCGGCTGTCCGAGCAGCTCGGAGTCAGGGACGCAGCAACGGGAATCGTCGCGCAGCTGCTGTCCTTGGCGACTTCGGTCGCCAACGCCGTTCAAACAGAAGTGGCGAACCGGTTGAACGAGGCGCGCGCGCTGGTGCAGGCAGTCCAGACCGCGATCGCAAACGCGATCGCCTGGATCGCCGACATCGATGTGAGTCAGATGCGCGGTCGCGGCCAGGCGCCGCCACCGCGCGGACAGCCGGCCGAACCTGGGGTGCGTCGGTGACGTCTACCGAACAGGAACACATGGTTGAACGACCCGGACCAACGACGAACGGCCAACGACGATAGTGAGGAGCACGATCATGAACGGCCCACAGGATCCCAGGCACGATTACCCCGAGAACGCACCGCCGCCTCAAACGCCGCCGTACGGCGCGCCACAGTACCCGCCACCCCAGTACGCGCCGCCAGCAGCGGCACCCGCACCGAAGGCCTACGGCTACCTGGAGGACCCGCGCCGCAAGTCGCCCTTGCTGGCCCTGATCCTGTCGGGAATGCCGGGACTCGGGCAGGTGTACGTCGGCTACTACAACCAGGCCTTCGTGAACATGATCGTGTGCGGCGGCACGATCTTCCTGCTCAACCTGACCGGCCGCCACTATGTGCCGTACGGCGACGGCGCTCACGCCCTCCAGCCGTTCCTCGGGTTCTTCCTGGCCTTCTACTGGCTCTACAACATGGTGGATGCCTACCGCCGGGCAGCGTTCTACAACCAGGCGCTTGCCGGTCTGGGCCCCGTCGCTTTCCCCGAGGACATGAAGTTGCCGAAGGGGGGCGGCTCGATGGCTGGCGGAATCGCACTCATCCTGATTGGCCTGCTGCTGTTCGCGAACACCGCGCTCGGCATGTCGCTCGACTGGCTGGAACAATGGTGGCCGATGGGCTTGGTGCTGCTGGGCGCCTGGCTGGTCTACCGGAACATGTCCGAAAAGCGGGCCGCTGCGCCGCCGCGCACGCCGACCACGGAACGGGCGGAGCGATCGTGAACAAACGTGCGCAGGCGGAAGGCGCAAGGCGGGGTTCCCCGCTTGCCGCCTCCCGCCCACCGCCCACGCGGCTCTGATCCCTGATCCCTGATCCCTGCACCCCTCTAGTTCGTAGCCTTCCCCGACTTCGCCGCCACCGCCTGCACCTCCCGCCACACGCGCAGCAGGTTGCCGCCCCAGATCTTCTTGATGTCCAGATCGGAATAGCCGCGACGCACCAATTCCACGGTCACGTTGAACGCGTCCGAGTGATCGTTGAAGCCGGGCACGCCGCCGCCGCCGTCGAAGTCGGTGCCGACGCCGACGTGATCGATGCCAGCCACTTCCACCGCGTGGTCGATGTGATCCACGAAATCCTTGATTGAGGCCGGCGGCCACTTCGGATCGATTTCCTTCCTCACGCGCTCCTGGTAGGCAGCCTGCAGCTTCTGCTGCTCGGCGCGCGCCGCCTGCTGTTCGGGGGTCAGCGGCTGGCCGCCACGAGCGCCCTGGCCGCGGCCGGCGCCCGCCGCCTGCCCGGGCTGCGCGCCGCGCTGGCCCGCCGCTGCCGGCGGTTGTCCGCCCTGGCCGCGCCCGCCGCCGCCGCCCAACCCGCGGCCGGCCGGCATGCCCATCTCCTCGCGCAGCTTGCGCATCGCCTCGGTCCGCTCCGGTGGATCGTTCTTCAGGTACGACGCGAGCGCCACGATCTGGATCACGCCGCCGTTTTTCGCAAGCGCCTTGAGCTGCTCGTCGTCCAGGTTCCGCTCGGATTTCGCCACCGCATCGCAGCCGGAGTGCGAGGCGATGATCGGCGCCTTCGACACCTTGATGACGTCCCAGAACGATTTCCTGGCGATGTGCGACACGTCGACCATGACGCCGACGCGGTTCATCTCGGCGACCACTTTCCTGCCGAACTCCGACAGGCCGTTGTGCAGGGGCGGGGTGCTGTCGCTCGCCGAATCGCAGATCTGGTTGTGGCCGCTGTGGCTCAGCGTGATGTAGCGGGCCCCGAGGTCGTAGAACTTCTTCACGTTGCCCAGATCCTCGCCGATCGGATAGCCGTTCTCGACGCCGATCATGACCACGCGCTTGCCGGTCTTCGCGATCCGCTCCACCTGGTCGGGCGTCGTCGCCAGCGCGCACAGCTCGGGATGCATCTCGTCGGCGAGCTTGTGCACCGCGTCGAACTTCGCCATCGCGGCCGCGTACACCTGCTTGTACCCTTCGGGCGTCAGGCCGTGATCCGCGCCGCGCGGCTGTCCCTCGTAGACGGCCATGAACACGCCCCTCAGACCGCCCGCCCTCATCTTGATCAAATCGCACTTGCGCGTCGTCCAAGTTCCCGGATCCTGCTGCCAGTTGTCCGGAATGTCGACGTGGGTGTCGATCGGAATGGCCTGCTGGTGCACCGCCCAGGCCCGATCGAGGATCTGCTCCTCGGTCAGCTTCGCCGGCGCTGGCTTGGTCTGCGCGGGCCTGGCTGCCGGACGCGTGGTCGGCGCAGGCTTCGTCTGGCCGTGCAGGAAGCCGCCCATGAAGATGAGGACCAGGCAGGCGACGATCGCTCTTTTCGCGTGCATTGAATCTCCCCTCGCCGGAGACACCTCCAGCATGACGAGTCGGTCTCTGATTTGCCAAATACGCCGAGGAGGCTGAGACGTTTACGGGCCCTGCGTGGACGGAGGCCCTTCGACTCCGTTCGTGCTGAGCCGCGTCGAAGCACGAACGTCGCTCAGGGCAGGCAAGTTCCGCCCCTACTCGCTACTCACTACCCGCTACTCGCTACTTCCGCATGCACCTTTCGAATCGCTTCGACCGCGCGATGGCAGTCGGCGGCGGAGATCCCGAAGTGTGTCACCAGGCGCAGCCGCCCGCCGCCGAAATTCGAGACGAGCACGCCTTCACGCTCGAGCGCGGCCGACAGCGCCTCGGCCGCCTCCGGCGTGCCGACGCTGAACACGACGATGTTGGTCTCGACGCGCGGGGGATCGAGCGCGACGCCGGGAAGCGTGGCCACGCCCCGGGCGAGAATCTGCGCGTTGGCGTGATCGTCGGCCAGCCGCTCGACCATCTGCGTGAGCGCGAAGACGCCGCCGGCCGCGATGACGCCCGCCTGTCGCATGCCGCCACCCAGGATCTTGCGCATGCGTCGCGCCCGCCAGACGAACTCCTTCGGCCCGACAATCACCGAGCCGACCGGCGCGCCGAGGCCTTTCGACAGGCACAGCTGCACGGAGGTGACGTGGCGCGTCCAGTCGGTCGCCGGGCGCCCGGCCGCGATCGCCGCGTTGAACAATCGCGCGCCGTCCAGGTGAATCGGCAATCCGTGGCGCTTCGCGATCGCGGCGACCTCGGCGAAGTACTCCGGCGTCAGCACGACGCCGCCGCACCGGTTGTGCGTGTTCTCGAGGCAGACGACGCCGGACGGCGCGTAGTGGAAGAAATGGTAGTTGTGCGCGGGCGAGTGGATCGCGGCCTCGAGCGCGTCGAGTGGCAGCGTTCCGTCCTCGTCCGTTCTGACCGGCCGGTAGGCGATGCCGCCGAGCGCCGAGGCGCCGCCGTTCTCGTAGAAGTAGATGTGCGACTGATCGCCGAGGATCGCCTCCTGGCCGCGGCCGCAATGTGCCAGCAGCGACGCGAGATTTCCCTGCGTCCCGCTGGTGACGAAGAGGCCCGCTTCCTTCCCGAGCATCTTCGCCGACAGCTCCTCCAGCCGGTTCACGGTCGGGTCTTCCCCGTACACGTCGTCGCCGACCTCGGCGTTCGCCATCGCCTGCCGCATGGCGGGCGACGGAAGCGTCACGGTGTCGCTGCGTAAGTCGATTGGCATCAACGTTTCTCACGGGTGCTTGGTGCCAAGTGCTGAGTGCTATGTGCGGTGCTTCGTGCGACGTGCTGTGCTGTGTGCTCTGTGCTTCGTGCCGTGGCCTGTGCCGCGAGCACTCGCCAGCGCACCAAGCACTGCACCAAGCACCTCGCCCCGCACCTGGCACGGCACCAAGCACCCGGCACCTGGCACCGCACCAAGCACTTAGCACTCAGCACCAAGCACCCGTCAATCCGTCGTCCTCCCGTCCCGCTTCACCCACCTGTCCATCCACTCGATGAACGAGTGATACCACAAGGCGCTGTTGCCCGGCTTGTTGATCCAGTGGCCCTCGTCCGGGAAATAGATCATCTTCGACGGGACGCCGAGCCGCTGCAGGGTCGTGTAGAGCTGCAGCCCTTCGCCGATCGGCACCCGGAAGTCGAGCTCGCCGTGCGTGACGAGCGTCGGCGTCTTGAAATTCTTCGCGTAGCGCTGCGGCGACAGCCGATCGTACATCTCGGGATTGGTCCAGGGCGTCCCCTTCAAATCCCACTCCGGGAACCACAGCTCTTCGGTGACGCCGTACATGCTCGCCAGGTTGTAGACGCCCGCGTGCGTGACAATCGCCTTGAACCGCGTGGTGTGGCCCAGGAACCAGTCCATCATGTAGCCGCCGAACGAGGCGCCGGCCGCGCCGGTGCGCCCGCGTTCGACGTAGGGCAGCGCCTCGGCGTAGTCGGCGCCCTTCATCAGGTCGTCGAACACCTTGCCGCCCCAGTCGCCGCTGATCTCGTCGGTGAACTGCTGGCCGAACCCGGTCGAGCCGTGCGGGTTCGGCATGAACACGACGTAGCCGGCCGCGGCGAACACCTGCGGGTTCCACCGATAACCCCAGGAATCCGTCCACGCTCCCTGCGGTCCGCCGTGCACGAGGTACAAGACCGGGTACTTGCGGTCCTCGCGGAAGTCCGCCGGCTTGACGATCCAGGCCTGGATGCGCGCGCCGGCCGCGCCCGAGTACCACACACTCTCGGCCGGCCGCAGCTTGAACCCGGCCATCGCGCCGGCGTTCACGCGGGTGATCGCGGTGATGCCCAGGCCGTCGGCGTCCGCGCGGTACAGCTCGGTGGGGCTGCCGGCCGAGCTCGACGAAAAGACGATCGTCCGGCCGTCGCCAGCCACCTGCACGTCGCCGGAGGATGCGGGGATCGGGAGCATCCGCGGTGTTCCGCCGGCCACATCGAGCCGGAAGACGACCGAGCGTGCCTGGTCTTCCGCGGTGATGTAAATCGCCTTTGAATCGGGCGTCCACGCGTAGCTGTCAACGGCGCGATCCCAGTTGGCGGTGACCGCGCGTGACCGGCCGGACTGACGGTCGTACAGCATCAGCTGCCAGCGATCGGATTCGAAGCCGGGACGCGACTGCGCGCGGTAGGCGATGTATCGGCCGTCGGGCGAATACGCGGGACCGCCGTCGGCAGCCGGGTTCGGGGTGATCTGCCGGGCCGTGGCGTCGGGTTTGACGAGGTCGAGCACGAACAGGTCGCTGTTGGTGCTGAGCGCTTCGACAGGCCCCGTCTTGCGCGCGAACGCGATCTCGCGCGAGTCGGGCGAGAACGCGTAGTCATCGGGTCCGCCCAGCGAGAACGGCGGGACGTCGGCCTTGCCGGGCGTGAGGTCGCGCGGCGGCTGCGACCCGTCGGCCGGCACGAGGAACAGGTGGCTGAAGCGCCCCTCCTTCCAGGCCGTCCAGTGGCGGAACAGCAGGCCCTCGAGCACGCGCGCTGTCACCTTGTTCGCCTCGTGTCCGGCCAGCGTCTTCTGGTTGCACTCGAGCGTCGGGCAGTCTGGGTAGACGTCGGACGCGAAGACCAGCGATTTGCCGTCGGGCGCCCACCTGACGCCCGACGCCTCCGTCGCGATGTTCGTCAGCGTGCGCGGCGTTCGCGCGACGCCCGCGGCATCGACGTCGGCAATCCAGATCTGCGACGCGCCGTCGCGCGCGGACACGAACGCCAGGCGCTTGCCGTCGGGCGACCAGCGTGGCGTGTCGTCGGATTTCGGCGAGGTGATGAGCGGCGCCGGAGCGCCGCCGGTCGTCCTGACCAGCCAGATGTGATTGGCCCGCGTATTCGCCTCCTGGTTCACCTCCGTGAGAACGAACGCGATGCGCGTGCCGTCGGGTGAGAGCTGCGGATCGGAGATCCTCTTCAGCTTCAGCATCTCCTCGACCGTGAACGGCGGAGCGCCGGGCGCCGGCAGCGCCTCGGACGCGCGCAACGCGGGTGCGGCGGGTGCAGCGGGAGCCGAGGCGGCCGCCTGACCGGGCGGCGCCGATGAACCGCCGGAGCAACCGGCAGCGAGAACAGCGATCACCAGAACCAGAAGGATGACTGCTCGGCGCATGAGTGCCTCCAAAAAACTCCCGGAGTCTATCACTAGTCGCTCGCCCGTCGAATGCCGGGGCGAGCGACTGGAATCGGCGCCCTCCTTGCTAACCAGGAGCCCGGCGGAGCAATCGCGAACCGGCTCCTGGTAGCCGCGCTTCGCGCGGGTCCAGCGGCAGATGCCTGAGAAACTGGCCCCCGGCGAAGCCGGCCTGCCAGGAGCGTGGAGTTTCCCGGGCACGCTCCTGGTGAAGAAAGTGCATGGATAGCCCACCGGTCACGTTGCAACAAGCGCCACCCCCGGACCACGCGGCTCCGGCGCAGCCCGCCGGCGCCTGGGTGCGAGGCGAGTCGGTCCGCGTGCGCGGCGATCGCTGGCGCGTGGAGGGCGGGCGGCCGTTCGCCGACTGCCACCTGCTTCGGCTTGCCGGCATCGGAGCGTCGAATCGCGGCCGCCGGTTCGCCCTGCTGTATCCGTTCGACCGCCCGCAGCCGATGCCGCGATCGGGCCGGCTTTGTCGTGTCAGCCGGCGACGTTGGCTGCATGCCCTTCGGGCGCTCGTCGCCGGCGCGACGCCGGCCGGCCGGCTGCGGACGCTTGCGCGGGCGCGCATCGATCTCCATCCGTATCAGCTCGAACCGGCGCTTGCGGTCCTCAACGGTCTGGCGGCGCGCCTGCTGCTCGCCGACGAAGTGGGACTCGGCAAGACCATCCAGGCCGCCATTCTCGTTTCCGAGCTGCAGTCGCGCGACGAGACTGCGCGAACGCTCATTCTCACGCCCGCAGGCCTGCGGGATCAGTGGGCGTCGGAACTTCGTGAACGCTTCTCGATCGAGGCCGCCGTTGTCGACGCCGCAACGATCCGCCGCACGGCCGCGCGGATCGCGGCGGGCACCAACCCGTGGTCGGTGTGGCCGGTGATCGTCGCGTCGCTCGATTTCGTCAAGCGGCCCGAGGTGCTGCGCGCGCTCGACCCGTTCATCTGGGACGCCCTGCTCGTGGACGAGGCACACACGTGCGCGTCGGCGCCCGAACGGTCGGCGGCGGTCAACAGGCTCGCCGCGCGGTCGCGGCACGTCGTGCTGATGACGGCAACGCCGCACGCGGGCGACGACCAGGCGTTCGCGGCGCTCTGCAGCATCGGCGAGCTGCACAATCCGGCTGCGCACAATCCGGCTGCGTGCCCTGAGCGAAGTCGAAGGGAGGCCGGATCCCGCATAACCATGTTCCGCCGCGCGAGGCCGGATGTCGGCCTCGCGCGAAATCGGCGCGTCCGCCTGTTCCGCGTCCGGCCCACGGGCGACGAGCGTCGCATGCACCGTTTGCTCGGGCGCTACACGCATGTCGTGTGGACTTCTCCTGACGCCGGCGCCGAGGCGCGCCTCGCGATGATCGTCCTGCGGAAGCGGGCGCTGTCGAGCGCGGTGTCGCTTGCCCGCTCCCTGGAGCGGCGGCTGGAGGCGCTCTTCGATGACGGCCCCCTCGGCGCCCAGCTCGCGCTGCCCTTCGCGGGCAGCGCCGAACCGGACGACCAGTCACCCGAAGACGACGAGCCGCTCGGCCACCTGGGGGCGCCGGGGATGGACGGCCGGCGCGAACGCGAATGGCTGATGCGCGTGCTCGAAGCCGCACGGCGGGCGGCGGGCGGCGAGAGCAAGATCGCGCGTCTCTCGCGGCTGCTCAGGCGCGCACGGGAGCCGGCGCTGATCTTCACCGAATATCGCGACACGGCCCGCTGGCTTGCCAGCACGCTCGCACCGCCGGGGCCCGTCGTCCTCCTTCACGGCGGATTGTCGCGAGCCGAGCGCCTGGATGCAGAACGGGCATTCCGGTCGGGCGCCGCCGACGTGCTGGTTGCGACCGACGCCGCCGGGGAGGGGTTGAACCTGCAGCACCGCTGCCGGCTGGTCGTCAACCTGGAGCTGCCGTGGAACCCGATGCGGCTCGAGCAACGCATCGGCCGCGTGGATCGCCTCGGCCAGCGCCGCCGTCCCCACGCCATCCACCTGGTCGCCGCCGCGACGGCCGAGGAACACATCGTGCGCCGCCTCCTGTTCCGGCAGGAACGGGCGCGGCGCGCGGTCGGCTGCGTCAGCGACGCCGTCGGCGCGACCAGCGAGGAAAACGTCGCGCAAGCCGTGATGTCGGGCGAGATCGGGGCATGCCGGATGTCGCCTGCCGCCGACGGCGACACGACCCGTCGCTTTTCGACGCTCGATTTGCGCGGTGTCGCCATCGACGAGGCGAAGCGGCTGGAGGGCATCCGGGCGCTCGCCGGTGACGCGGCGACTCGCGCGCCGGCGGCCGGCAACGCGATCGACGCAACGCCGCTCTCGGTCCTTCCTCCGCAAAGAGCGCGGCAAAGCGGGCTTCCGCGCGGCGTGGTGTGCGTTTTCGTCGTGCGCCTCCTCGACGCGCGCGACGGCGAGGTCGTCGATGAATCGCTCGTCGCGTTGCACCTCGAGCTGCGCGCATCGCCCGCCGATCTCGATCGCACGGCCCTCGATCTCCTCGTGCACTCGGACACGCTGCGCGACCGCGCGCTCGCCGTCGCGTCGGCGCGGCTCGCCGCCGCCGCGTCGTTGTACCGACGAACCGCGCTGACGGCTCGAGCGCGCGAAGAGACGCTCGCGGCCGCGGAGCGACGCCGGGCGGCGCCGCTCCAACCCGGCATGTTCGATCGCCGTGCGCTCCGGGATGCCGAGCGCGAACAGTGCGGCCGCGCCGCGCGCGAGTCGGAGGAAGCGGATCGGCTGAGGCAACTGGACGGACGCGCCGCCGGCGAAGAGGTGGCGCAGGCGGAACCGGCGCTGGTGCTGGTGGTCGATCGTTAGTGGCGAGTGACGAGTGGCGAATGGCGAGGGCCGCGAGCGCCCTGCTGCGTCTCACTACTCGCTACTCACGACTACTCACTACTGACTACTCGCTACTCGCTACTCGCTACTTCTTGCCATGCTGCACGCCGTCCACGGCACCCTCGTTTCGGAATACTTCGCGGAGCACCTCCTGGCCGAGCGCTTCGCGCGCCGCCTGGGCGAGGAACACCGCGAACGGGCCCGACGCGCGCTCGGGCGCATCGCACGAGCCTGCCGCTCGCTCGGTCCCGCGTCGAGTGTCCGCGCCGTGTTCGACGTTGGCGCCGCCGCCCTGACCGGGATGCTCGGATTCCGGGTGGCGCAGGTGCGGGCGCGTTCGCGCTCGTCCGCGACGCGGACGTCTCTCGCGCGCGGGGCCCACGGGTGCGACGGCGAAGGCGCGCTCGCGGCCGTCCTGGAGCACGACCAGGTTCGCGTCGCGCTCCTCGTCGCGCCCTGGGGAGAGGATCTCGACGCCGCCTGGCGCGACTCGATCCTGCTCGGCATCGACGCGAACGTCCGGTGGTGCCTGCTGTTCAACGGGCGGCAGGTCCGCCTGGTCGATTCGTCCCGATCGTATGGCCGGGATCATCTCGAGTTCGATCTCGACGCCGCGTGCGAGGACGCCGCGTCGTTCGATCTGTTGTGGGCGGTGCTGCGCGCCGAGGCATTTGCCCCGGAGGTCGGCGCGGGCGAAGGGCGGCCTTCACTGCTCGACGAGATCATCGCGCTGTCGGCGCAGCACGGTGTCGGCGTATGCCGGGGCCTGCAGGACGGTGTGCTCGAAGCGTTGTCGGCGCTGATGCAGGGATTCGCCGACGCGCGGGCCGCGTCCTTCGCGGTCGATCGGCCGGCAACGTCGCTGTCCTCTCTCTTCGAGCAGTCGCTCACCGTCGTCTATCGCATCCTGTTCCTCCTGTTTGCCGAGGCCCGTCATCTCGTGCCGACGTGGCATCCCATCTACCGCGACGCCTACAGCATCGAGACACTGCGTGAGGTCGCGGAAGGTCCAGGTCCGCGCGCGGTGGTGGGCCTCTGGGAAACGCTGCGCGCGATCTCCCGCCTGGCGCATCGCGGGTGCCATGCCGGCTCGCTGGTCGTCACGCCGTTCAACGGGCGTCTGTTTTCGCCGGCGCGAACGCCGCTGGCCGAATCGGATCGGCTGGACGACCGGGTGGCGAGGCGGGCGATCGTGGCGCTGTCCACGCAGAACGCCGGGGCCGGGAAGAACCGCGCGCGCATCGCGTACCGCGACCTCGGCGTCGAACAACTGGGCGCGGTGTACGAGACCGTGCTCGACTATCAGCCACGCCTGGAACCGGCGGACCCCGGACACCGGACTCCGGACCGCACGCGAGGGTCGGTTCGACCGAACGTTCGGGTGCGCCTCGAGAAAGGCGGCGGCCGGCGCAAGGCGACCGGCACGTTCTACACGCCGCACGCGCTGACGGGCTACCTGGTGCGCCGCACGCTGCATCCGCTGGTCGAGCACGCCAGCGCCGAGGAGATCCTGCGCCTGCGCGTGCTCGACCCCGCGATGGGCAGCGGCGCGTTCCTCGTGGCGGCGTGCCGCTACCTGGCGTCGTGGTACGAGCGGGCGCTGGTCGCCGGAGGAGAGCGGCACCCGAGCGAGGTTGACGAGCGCGACCGGGCGATGTTCCGAAGAGTCGTGGCGCAGCGCTGCCTGTTCGGCGTCGATCTGAACCCGACGGCGGTGCAGCTCGCGCGGCTGTCGCTGTGGCTGGCGACGCTCGCCGCCGACCGGCCGCTGACGTTCCTCGATCATCATCTCGGCGTGGGCGACAGCCTGGTGGGCGCTTCGGCGATGGACGTTCTCAGGTACCCCGGCCGCCGAGCCCGCTCGTCGGCAACGGACCGGTATCCGGGCCTGTTCGACGACGAGGATCTGCGCGCCGATCTGGGACGTGTTCTGCCCGAACGGTTGCGCATCGCCCTGGAACCCGGCGACACGCTCGCCGCGGTGCAGGACAAGGAACGCGCGATCCGCAGGCTGGCCCGGCCCGACGGCCCGCTGGCGCGTTGGAAAGACGCGGCCAACCTGTGGTGCGCCTGCTGGTTCTGGGACGCGGGCGACGCGCCCTCGCGCGGCGTGTACCACGACCTGGTCGATTGTCTGGTCGGTCGCCGCTCGGGTCTGCCCGCCGCATCCGCTCGCCCCCTGCTCGATCGGGCCCGCGCCATCGCGAAGTCGCGTGCCTTCTTTCACTGGCAGACGGAATTTCCCGAGGTGTTCTTCGATGCCACGGGCGCGTCGTCGGACGAGGCGGGCTTCGACGCGGTCATCGGCAATCCGCCCTGGGACATGCTGCGCGCGGACGAGGTGGTCGATGGCGGTGACAAGGCCTACGACCGCGCGCTCATCGCCTTCGCCCGCCGGTCGCAGCTCTACACCGCCCAGGCGGACGGGCATCCAAACAGGTTCCAGCTCTTCGTCGAGCGCGCCTTCCACCTGGCGCGGCCCGGCGGCCGGCTCGGGCTCGTCGTGCCCTGGGGCCTGTTCTCGGATCGCGGATGCCGGAACCTGCGCCGGCTGCTGCTCGAGCGGGCCGACACCGACAGCATCATCGGCTTCGAGAACGGCAGGGCGATCTTCCCGATTCATCGCAGCGTGCGGTTCGCGCTCCTTGCCGCGACCACGGGGCGCCCGACGACGCGGACGGTGTGCCGGTTCGGCGAAAAAGACCTCGAGGTGCTCGACGCGCTGCCCGACGGCCCCGGTGCGCCTGCAACACCCGCTCGGCGCGACCGGGGCCCCGGCTCGCCCGCGATCGTCCTGTCACCGTCGCTTCTCGGCCGATTGTCCGGAGACGATCTCGCCATCCCCGATCTCAGGTCGCCGATCGACCTCGAGATCCTCGAGCAGGCCGCGGCCGCCTTCCCGGCGCTGGCCGCTCCTGAAGGCTGGGGGGCGCACTTCAGCCGCGAGCTGAACGCCAGCGACGATCGTCATCACTTCGTCGGAGGATGCGCGGGGCTCCCCGTTGTCGAAGGCAAGCACGTCGAGCCATTCGTCGCCCACGTGGCGCGCTCCGGCGTTCGCATTCCTGCGGACGTTGCGGCGCGCCTTCTGGGTCGCGACGGATCGTTTCTGCGGGCGCGGCTTGCTTATCGCGACGTCGCGAGCGCGACCAACCGCGTGACGCTCATCGCGGCCATCCTTCCGCCGGGGTGCGTGACGACGCACACGCTGTTCTGCCTCCGGACGTCGATCGACGAACAGGCCCAGTGGTTCCTGTGCGGCATGATGAACAGCTACGTGATGAACTACTTCGTGCGCATGCGCGTGACGACGCACGTGAGCGCCGGGATCGTCGAGCGCCTGCCGGTGCCGGTGCCGTCCGTGGACACGGGCCCGGGAGCGGAGATCGTCACCGCGTCACGCCGGATTGCGGCGCGCGTGCCCGGCGTCACCGACGATCGCCTCCAGGCGCTGGTCGCGCGGCTGTACGCCCTGACCCCGCCGCAGTTTTCGCACGTCCTGTCGACGTTTCCATTGATCGGGGAAGACCGCCGCCGCGGCGCGTACGAAGAGTTCCTGAAGTGCGGGCTGGAATAGTGCTACGTGCTTCGTGCCGTGCCGGGTGCTGCGGCCCGCGCGGTCTGCACCAGGCACTCAGCACCGCACTTCGCACTGAGCACCGCACACAGCACTCTGCACATGGCACTGAGCACTCGTTTCACCTCAGCACGCCGATCAGCAGACTTCCGAGGATGATCGCCAGCACCGCGAACGTCGCCGCGGCGAAGAGCCAGTCGCGGTCGCGCGTGTACTCGACGACCGATGCGACGACGCGCGACACGGGCGTGAGCAGCAGCACGAAGAGTCCGACCCGCGTGATCGTCTGCGCGGGCGCAAACGACGGGATGGCGAGTGTCAGCAGCAGGCCGAGGGCGAGAACCGCCGTGCTGGTGACGGATCCGGCCTTCAGCACGAGACCGACGACACGCTCGAGGCGATCGATCTCGGCGTCGCTCACGACACCGCCCTCATGAACATCAGGCCCGACACGACGAACAGCACTCCCGCCATCAGGAGCTTCAGCCACTTGGCGCGCGCCCGGGCGCCGATGGCGAATCCTGCGCGCGAACCGGCGAGCACGCCGAGCACGGCGGCCGCGGCAATCGACGGCACCACCTGGCCGTGCCAGAAATAGATGAAGGCGCCCACCGTCGCGGTGACGCCGATCATGAACGCGCTGGTAGCCGCCGCCGCGCGCAGCGGCACGCCGCACCACGCGTTGAGCGCGGGCACCTTGATGATGCCGCCCCCGACGCCGAGCAGCGACGAGACGCTGCCCGCAACGAACGACGCCGCGAGGCCGAGCGGCAGCCGTCGAACCGAGTAGACGACTTCGCAACCGCTCTCCGCTTCGTAGAAGCGGCCACCGAGGCGGCCGAGATGCGTGCCGCCGTCGATCGGTCTCACGTTGCGCCGCTCGAGGCGGGTGAGCATCACGACGGCGGTCGCCACCGTCACGATCCCGAACAGGCCCTGCAGCGTGCGCGCCGACAGCGTCGTGGCGACGATGCCGCCGGCGAGCGCGCCGGCGGTGGTGGCCACTTCGAGCGTCATGCCGAGGCGCATGTTCATCAGGTGCCGGCCGGCGGTTCCCGCGGACACCACGCTGGAGGTGGCGATGACGGTCGTCAGGCTGATGCCGACCGCCATGTGCATCGGCATGTGCAGGACGAGGACGAAGAAGGGCACGAGGAACACGCCGCCGCCGAGCCCCAACAGAGCGCCCAGCACGCCGGCGACGCTGCCCATGAGAAAGAGCGCGAGTGCGAGGAGGGGCGAAATCGGCATGGACGTATCTTGAAGCAGTGAGTAGCGCTATCGTACTCGCTACTCACTACTCGCCACTCACTACTGGCCCTCCGTTCTCGTACGGCTTCAACACCGAGTAGAGCGCCAGCATCATCGGTGTCTCGACGCCGGCCGCACGGCCGCGGCGCACCACCGAGCCGGGCAGCGCCTCCAACTCGATCCTCTTGCCCTGCTGCAGGTCTATCAGCAGCGACGATCGCATGGTCGCCGGCACCGACTCGACGTACCTGACAATGTCCTCCTTGACCGTCGTCGATACCGGCACGCCTTCGGCACGCGCAATGCGCTCGACCTCGGCGAGCGCCTGCACGAATGCGTCGCGGAAGCCCGGCTGCGACCACAGTCCGCCTACCGGCTGGCGCGCCGCGCCGGTGAATGCGGCGAACGGCGCCAGGTAGATGAACTTCTCCCACAGCGGCACCCGGCCGTCCGGCACCGCCTCGGCCTGGATGTCCGCCGCCGAGAAGATGGAGCACAAGCCGGACACGCGCTCGCTGACTGCGCGCCGGTCGCCGAACACTTCGCCGAACACGATGCGGCGGTGCGTGCCCGTCTGGACGATCAGGCCCGGCTCGGCGAGGGCCGTCGCGATATAGGTCGGTCCGGCGAGCACGGCGCGTTCGCCAACCACGGCCGCCACCTGGTCCACACTGTCGACGCCGTTTTGCAGCGTCAGGACCATCGTCGACGGTCCCGCGAGCGAACGCAGCATCGGCAGCGCGCTGTCGTTGTCGTAGGTCTTCACCGCGAACAGGACGACGTCAACCGGCCCGACGCGTGCCGCATCGTCCTCGGCCGGCCTGCTGACGGTGAAGTCGCCGAGCGGGCTCTTGATCGACAGTCCCCGCTCGCGTATCGCCTGCAGGTGCGCGCCGCGCGCGATGAACGTCACCTCATGGCCCGCGTGCGCGAGCCGCGCCCCGTAGTAGCCGCCGACCGCCCCGGATCCGACTACCGCGAATTTCATTGCTACCTCGGAAATGGGCGAAAACTGGACCAGGTCCAATTGCCAGAATTGTAATCGGCAGAAACCGAGAGCGTGGACCAGGTCCAATCGACGAAATTGAAATTTGCGCGCAACTATCTGTACGTCAGGTACTTCTCGTCGCTGCCGACGACGCCGATGCTGACCAGCGTGTCGCCCTTGACGAGCGACGGCACGGCCTGGAGGAACAACACGACGCCGCCGACCGGCGCGCGCACGTCCAGGATCTTCTTCCCCACGTAGTCGGTCACGTAGCCGACCATCATGCCCTGCGCCGCGTACGTGCCCCGCTTCACGAGCGGATAGAACATGCCGGTCACCTCGCTGGTGACCGTCTGCGTGCCGTCGATCCACACCGGATGTTCGACGAACTTCGCCTCGCCGGGCGTCATCTTCAGGTAGCGCATCACGTTCGCACAGCCGTTGACGAGCGCATTCACGTCGTCTGTTTCGACGGTGCCCGCGTGCCCGGCTTCCGCGGTCAGCGACGGCTTCCCGCGCGTCGTCGCAGTGTTCTCCAGGTAGCGCGACGCGTTCGGGTCCTTCGGCCGGTCGGCCGAGATGATGATGTGGTCGAGACCGAAGGCCAGCGCCAGGTCGCGCGACACGCGGTCCTGCGCGGCGTTGCCGGTGACGGTCCAGTACGAGTACGGCCGCAGGCTCTCATCCGTGTCGCCGCCGTGAAGATCGATCAGGTGGTCGCACTGATCGACCACCTCTTTCGTCATGACCGCCGACGCGCGCTCGGTCTGCGTCCCGGTCATGCTACCCGGATAGAACCGGTTCATGCTCTTGCCGTCGATCGGGTTCACGTGCGCCACGCGCTGCTCGAACGACGCGAGGTTCACGAGCGGGACGATGATGACCGTGCCCGAGATCTGCGCCGGCTCGAGCTGATCGATCATCCGTTCCAGTGCGACGATCGACGAGTACTCGGTGCCGTGGGCGCCGGCGACGAGCGCCAGCACCGGGCCTGGACGAACGCCGTGGACGACGGCAACCGGGATGCGGGTGGCGGCGTCGACGCCTGCCGGGACGTCCAGCGTGCCGGTCGCCTTCTGCCCGCGCGGAACGTTGACGGTTCCGACTCTCATGGTCGGGTGCCGGTCGGCGGCCTGGGCGGCGACCAGGGCTGGCGTGAGAAGGAGAATCACCGCGATTGCGAAGCGGGCCAACATTCTCATCGGATTTTCTCCCGTGCCTGGGAGCCCGTTCGGGCACGATCGCGAACGGGCTCCCGCAGTATGAATTCCTCGCAGCCCGAACGCAATCGTCTTGATCTGCCCGGGCGAACGCGTTACTTTGGCCGCCTGTGTCCTGAATGCGGGGCGGGGCTCAAGCCCCGTCGTTACGGCGGACCTCAAGGTCCGCCCTACACGCCCATGAACGACCATCAGCTCTACATCAACGGCGTCTTCACGTCCGCCCATTCCGCGGACACGCTCGACGTCATCGACCCCTCCACGCAGGCGGTCATCGCGCGCGTGCCGGACGCGGACGCCGACGACGTGGACCGGGCGGTGCAGGCGGCGCGCCACGCCTTCGACGAGGGTCCGTGGAAGCAGATGACGGCGCAGGACCGCGGCCGCGTGCTGTTCGAGCTTGCGCGGGTGGTGCGCGAACGCGCCCCTCAGCTTGCCGAGCTCGAGACGCGCAACAACGGGAAGCCGATCCTGGAGGCCGAGCAGGACATCGAGGACGCGGCCACCTGCTTCGAGTACTACGGCGGGCTGGCGACGAAGATCCGCGGCGACGTCCTGCCGGTGCCGGACGAGGCGCTGTGTCTGGCGGTGCGCGAGCCGGTCGGCGTCGCGGCGCAGATCATTCCGTGGAACTATCCGCTCGTCATGGCCGCGTGGAAGCTGGCGCCGGCGCTCTGCGCCGGTTGCACGATGGTTCTCAAACCGGCGGAACAGACCCCGCTGACGGTGCTGGAGCTCGCGCGCAGCTTCGAGGAGGCCGGCCTCCCGCCGGGCGTCGTCAACATCGTCACCGGGCTCGGCGAGCGCACGGGCGCGGCGCTCGTCGCGCACCGGGCCGTGGACAAGGTCGCCTTCACCGGCAGCCTCGAGGTCGGGCGGGTGATCATGCGGGCGGCGGCCGAGACCCTCAAGCGCGTGTCGCTCGAACTCGGCGGCAAATCGCCGAACATCTTCTTCGCCGACGCCGATTTCGACGCCGCGGTGGACGGCGCGCTGTTCGGGGTCTTCCTGAACCAGGGGGAAGTCTGTTCGGCGGGGAGCCGCATTCTCGTCGAACGCTCGATCTACCGCGACGTCCTGGATGCCGTCGTCGAAAAAGCCCGGCACATCACGCTCGGCCCGGGGCTGGACCGATCCGTGAAGATGGGCCCGGTGGTGAGCCGCGAACAGTTCGATCGCGTCCGGAGCTACCAGGACATCGGCAAGCGCGAGGCGAAGCTGGCAATCGGCGGCGGCCGCGCGACGGGGGCCCGCCTGGACGCCGGATTCTTCATCGAGCCGACGATCTTCTACGACGTGGACAACTCGGCGCGGATCGCGCGCGAGGAGATCTTCGGTCCGGTCGCCTGCGTCATCCCGTTCGAGGACGAGGCCGAGGCGCTGCGCATCGCCAACGACACCTATTACGGCCTGGCGGCGGCGGTGTGGACGCGCGACATCTTCCGCGCGATGCGCGCCGTGAAGGCGCTGAAGGCCGGCATCGTCTGGGTGAACCACGTGCAGCTCAGCTACGTCGAGGCGCCGTGGGGCGGCTACAAGCAGAGCGGCTTCGGCCGCGAACTCGGCCCGTGGGGTGTCGAGGAATACCTCGAGGTCAAGCAGGTTTACATCAATCTCAGCGAAGAGAGAATCGGCTGGTACGGCTAGGAGCGTGTCGGAGTGACGACCACACGCTCCTGGGCCTAGACATTCTACCTATTGATATGTAGAATGCCTTGGCATGGCGACAACCGACAAATCAGATCTTCTCCAGGGAACCCTCGACATGCTGATCCTCAAGACGCTCGAGGATCAGCCGCTGCACGGGTACGCGATCGCGCAGCACATCGAGCACACCTCGCGCGCGCTTCTCCACGTGCCGCAGGGCTCGCTCTACCCCGCGCTGCACCGGCTCGAGAATCGGGGATGGCTGTCGGCCGCCTGGGTACAGACCGACGGCGGGCGGGCCGCGAAGGTGTACCGCCTGACGGCGAAGGGCCGAAGGCAGCTGGAGGAGGAGGTGGCCGACTGGCAGCGACTGTCGGACGCCATCGCCTGGATCCTCCGGACGGAGAGGGCCACCCCATGACCTGGCTGCGCCGCGTGTTTTCCCGCAACCGGCTGGAACGGGAGCTCGACGCCGAGCTGACGTTCCACGTCGATCGACTCGCGCAGGATTTCATCGCCCAGGGTCTGCCACCCGACGAGGCGCGGCGCCGCGCGCTCGTCAGGTTCGGCGGCATCGAGCCGATGAAGGAGGCCGCCCGCGACGTGCGCGGGACACGCTGGCTGGAGGACGCCGGCCGCGACATCCGCTACGCGTTTCGGATGATGCGCCGGACGAAAGGCTTCACCGCGGCCGCACTGTTGTCGCTGGCGCTCGGCGTCGGCGCGAACGCCGGGGTGTTCAGCGTGATCGAGGCGCTGCTGCTGCGTCCGCTCCCGATAGCCCGGCCGAACGAGATCGTCTTCCTGAACCGCACCGGCTTCGACGAACCGAACCTGCGGTTCTCGCACCCCGAGCTGCTGCGGCTCGCCGCCGAGATTTCCGATGCGTCGTTCGCGGGGATGAGCAGCACCGCGCGCATGCAACTGTCACTCGCCGAGGGCGCGCAGCTCGTGCTCGGGCAGCTCGTCACCGGCACATGGTTCGAGGTGCTCGGCGTCCACGCCGAAACGGGGCGGCTGCTGACGCCGGCCGACGATCGGACGCTCGGCGGGAGCCCGGTCGCCGTGCTCAGCGACGCCTTCTGGACCCGCCAGTTCGGCCGGGACCCGGCGGTCGTGGGGCGCAGCCTGCGCGTGAATGGCACCGCGGTCACCGTCGTTGGTATCGCGCCCGCGGGCTTTTCGGGGCTGACCGTGGGCCAGACGATGGACCTGTGGCTGCCGGTCACGATGCAGCAGGAACTGCATTACCAGGGCAACGCGAGCATCAACAACGCGGACGGCCGAAAGCCGTGGGTCCCGCAGAACGGCATCGAGTGGCTCACGATCGTCGCCCGCATCCCGCCGGCCGAGACGTCCGCGGTTGCCTCACGCATCGACGCCGGTTATCGCCGTCACCTGCAGCAGACCGTCGCGTCGATCAACAATCCCGAGCGGCGGGCCTATCGCCTTCGCGAGCATGCAACGCTTCTGCCCGGAGCGCGGGGCCTGTCGCCCCTGCGCGACGAGATGTCGCGCGCCCTGCTCGTGCTGATGGTCACCGTGGCGCTGCTGCTGCTTGTCGCGTGCGCCAACCTCGCGAACCTGCTGCTGGCCCGCACCTCCGCGCGATCGCCGGAGTTCGCCATCCGTCTCGCCCTCGGCGCGAGCCGGCGGCGGATCGGCGTTCAACTGCTGACCGAGAGCCTGATTGTCGCGCTCGCGGCCGGCGTCGCGGCCGTGGCGCTGGCCCGCTGGAGCGGACAGGCGCTGCTGGCGATCGCGTCGGATGGTCCGAGGCCGATTCCGCTCGACCTGCCCTTCGATTGGCGGCTGCTGGTGTTCACGCTTGGTGCCTCGCTTGCGACGGGCCTGCTGTTCGGCCTGGCGCCGGTTCTGCGCCTCGCACGCGCCGATTTCACCGCCGACCTGAAGACGGCGCGGCGCGCCACGGGACCGGGGCGCACGCGCCTCGTGCCGGTCAGCAAGGTGCTCGTCGTCGCCCAGGTCGCGCTGTCGCTGGCG
>Ga0315282_10005214_pt1 | contig 22232 bp, 25 predicted proteins | sample YL17G07_20_MG_FD_203693 | JGI IMG/M metagenome (GOLD analysis project Ga0315282, IMG submission 203693) | Sediment microbial communities from Yellowstone Lake, YNP, Wyoming, USA - YL17G07_20 | ecosystem: Environmental > Aquatic > Freshwater > Lake > Sediment | place: USA: Wyoming | collected... | reverse complement strand
TTGCAACCAATAGGTAGAGAACAGCCCAGCTTCTTTTCATCAAATCGCCTTAATCTTTCTTGCAGGAACACCTCCGTAGAACGAATTTGCTGGTATGTCCTCATTGACAAGCGAGCATGCCCCCACTACCGAGTTATCCCCTATGCTGACCCCAGCAAGTATGGTGGAATTAGCCCCAATCAGGACATTTCTGCCAATCCTGACATTACCCGTCCTCCACTCCCTCTGAAGGAACTCATGCGCAAGCACAGTTGTTCCGTACCCTATTATGCAGTTGTCGCAAAGTTCGATGAGCTCCGGAAAGAAGATGTCAAAAACGGCACTTAAGCCAACCGCAACATTTTTACCAACTTTCATCCCCGCAAGCCTGTAAAGGAAATTCTTCAGGGTTAGGGAGGGCATGTACCTTGCGGTGAATATGAGCATAAAATTGAAAATTACCCTGAGCGGGTTCTTCGTCTTGTACCAGCCCATAAGCGAGTTGGCTTTTTCTGAGCGGAAGGATTTTAGCTTTCTCATTCCATCACACGTAATCCTTGAGCAGTTTTGTAGCTTTATCTGCATTGTCCACCCTGAATACGAATAGGGCAAGCCCTCCCTCCTTTGTCAGCAGCTGAACATTCTTTACACTCACTTTTGCATCTGCAAGTATTTTGGCAACTTTTGCAAGCTCACCTGGCCTGTCAATCACTTTAACAACTATGGCATCAGAACTCATCACTATAAAGCCCTTCTTCTCAAGTACTTCCTTGCCTCTCTTGTCATCAGATACAACAAGATGTATAACTGCTCTGTCTCCCATGGTATCCGCCGAGATCGACTCTACGTTTATATCCACAAGCCCCAGAGCACCTGATAGGTCTGCAAGCAACCCTATCCTATCCTTTGCGAGTATGAGAAGTTCCTTCATTTAGACCCCCCGTTAAGTATTGCGACTATCTTTCATTAAAAACATATGCTCAGAGCAGCCTATCCAGAGATCGGTCTATGGCAAGTGCCTTAGTCATTGTCACGGTGTAGCTCTTGGGGTTCTCCTCAAGCTCGCTGAGATAGATGAACTTCCATCCAACCCTGCTAATCCTCCATGCTATGAATGTTGTTATGCCTGTATTCTCCTCCCATTCCTTCAGTGCTTTGAACTTCTCCTTCTGTATCGCCAAGCTGCCCGAATCCCATGCCTTGCACTCGAATGCGTACTGGACGCCCTTCCTGAAAACAAGCATGTCTGGCGAAAGGGAATTAACACCGCTTCCTGCAGCCCTTATCACCGAGAAGCCCTTCTCCGAGAACAGTGCGATGAGTTCCCTCTCTCCCCTTGCCCCCTTCGCATATCTGAGCACAAAAACACCACTTATAACACGTTCTGAGAAGTTTTTGCTTTGCACATTTAATATGCTTCCGCCCTCGTCGGCTTTGCACATAAATTTTCAAAAGTCACATTATTTGGGATACTGAACACAAAGCCAAGCAAAACATTAAAAACGCCATTTCGTAAATACTATTAATGGAGATGTCAGATATCCGAAAACTGGCTAGTTCTTACAGAACTTTCAGCATTGCTACCCTTGGCTCCCACTCCGCTCTTGACATATGCGAGGGGGCAAAGAGGGAGGGCATAAGAACTCTCGTGGTATGCCAGAAGGGAAGAGAGAGGACTTACCAGAAGTACTACTCTGTAAGAAAAAGATTCGGAAAAAGCATGGGCTGCATAGACGAGATAATGCTCCTAAACAAATTTTCAGAAGTAGCAACCCCGAACGTTGTTAAGCAGCTCCAAAAAAAGAATGTTATTTTCATACCGCATCGTTCATTCTCGGTCTATGTGGGTTACGATGCAATTGAGAAGAACTTTGAAGTCCCGATTTTCGGCAATAGGTTCCTTCTCCGAGCAGAGGAGAGAACAGCTGAGAGGAACCAGCTTTATCTGTTGAGGAAGGCAGGCATACGGGTTCCAAAGAGTTTCAGCAAGCCTTCACAGATAGACAGATTGGTTCTCGTAAAGGCAAGCGAGGCAAGGAGGAGCTACGAGAGGGCTTTCTTCTTCGCAAATTCAGAGGAGGAGTATGGGCAGAGGAGCAGAGAAATGCTCAAGAAGGGTGTAATCACCGAGGAAGGCTTGAAAAACGCCCCCATTGAGGAGTTTGTTCTAGGCGCTCAGTACAACCTCAATTTCTTCTACTCCCCGCTGAATGAAGAACTGGAACTAATAGGAACGGATACGAGGAGGCAGACAAACCTTGATGGCCTTCTTAAGCTACCTGCAACTGAGCAGCTCGAAGTTCTCAAGCATATCCGGATGAATAATATCGAGATAGGTCACATCGCCTGCACTCTAAGGGAGAGCATGCTTGAGAAGGTATTTGACATCGGGGAGAAGTTTGTTGAGACATGCAGAAGGGAATACCCCCCAGGCCTTATAGGTCCATTCGCCCTGCAGGGGGCAATCATCCCAGAGGAAAAAGGAGAGGAAATAGTCATATTTGACGTGAGCTTCAGGCTTCCCGGCTCTCCCGGTGTGAGGTTCACTCCATACACCGAATACCTCTATAGCGAGAGTCTGAGCATGGGCAGGAGGACTGCAATCGAAATAAAGAATGCATTCAAGAGCAAAAAGCTTGGAGAGGTAGTTACGTGATTACCAAAGAGAAGATTCACTCAATTCTCAAAGGGTATGACAAGAAGAAGATAAAGATAGCGAGCATATGCTCGCATACCTCCCTGCAGCTCTTCCATGGCGCGAGGCAGGAGGGAGTGAAAACAATCGGCATATGCCTGGAGAAATACAAGAAAACCTACGACTCCTTCCCGTATGGAAAGCCGCACGAGTATATCATAGTTGACAGCTACAGCGACATACCGTCTAAACAACTTGTTGAGGAGAATGCGATACTCATACCCCACGGCTCTTTTGTTGAATACGTCGGAAAGAAGCTCGAGGATCTTGCTGTTCCCATGTTCGGCAACAGGATGAGCCTCATGTGGGAGGGTGACAGGAATAAGCTCTTTGAATGGATGAAGGATTCAGGATTGCAGATTCCACGACTTTTCACCCCAGAGACAATAGACAGACCCTGCATAGTGAAACTGCCAGGTGCGAAGGGAGGCAAAGGCTATACAATTGTCAGTTCCCCAGCAGAATTCAAGAGGAAGGTGAAGGAAGAGAAGTTCATAATTCAGGAATACATATCGGGTGTTAGAGTCTACCCGCACTACTTCTACTCGCCAATCTCAAAAGGAGGTTATGAGGTGCGTGGGGGCTCCCTGGAGCTCATGAGCATAGATAGAAGGCTTGAGACCAATATAGACGAGAGCTACAGGGCAACGCTTGCTGGAGTTAAGGTCGAGCCAAGCTTCACAGTGATAGGCAACGAGTCAGTCATACTGCGGGAATCACTTGTAAGGGAAATTATGGAGATGGGCGCAAATGTCGTGAAGTCATCCTACAGGCTTTTCAACGGGCTTCCGGGGCCCTTCTGCGTAGAAATGATATGCACGGAAGATATGAAGTTCTATGCTTTTGAGATTTCGGCAAGGATAGTTGCTGGGACAAACCTCTACCCTCTGGGCTCCCCTTACACATGCTATTCCTACAAGGAACCAATGAGCACAGGAAGGAGAATAGCCCGTGAGATAAAGATGGCTGTGAAGCTGAACAAGCTTGAGAGCGTAATCTACTAGAATACTGGGCAGATACGCGGAAGTAAGTGCAGTAGACATCCCAAGGGATACGAGATTCTTCCGAATTAATTTATCTATCTTGGCATTCCTTTTTATTCTAGTCCTGAGTTATATTGCCTTTAGTTGACACTGAGGGGTGGACGATGAAGTCGAAGGCCTTAATAATTTCCATTCTCATCATATGCCTTCCCATATGCGGGGCATTGCCGCAAAATGTGACAGAAAATGCGACACCGCAGCAAACTGTTGGATTAACAGAAAATATGACATGGCTGCGCAATGAGATTGGGAATGCGCTTAGCGATTGGCTCAATTCACAGTTGCTAGGCTCAGTCAATCTAGCCCTGCAACTCATAAATGCACTATTGCTGCTCAGTCCCGACGTACCTGGCAAGCTATTCTTAGTTCATACAGAGATTATCAAGATGCTGGTGCCGCTGTACCTGCTTGTCCTTTCATGGAATGCAATCCAGATAATGACGAGTGAAGTGCTATCCCACCAGGCCAGCGCCCGCATAACAATACAGAATTCAGTCATAAGTATGCTACTTGTTGCCTCATCCCTCCCAATCTACAACATACTACTCAAAACCTCTCAGTCCGTCTCCAGCTACCTGGTCTCAATCAATTTCAAACCGACAATCTACAATAGTCTAGCGGCAGTAGAAGCCACAGGTTTTAGCGTCTCCTTCCTTCTGGGGATGATACTGATTGTTGCTACACTGCTGATCCTCTTCCTGCTGGTGCGGCTCTATATCATAGCCGCGGGGGTACTGTTGTTCCCAATCGGCATATTCATGTACTTCTTTTCACCTTTGAGAAAATACGGCAAACTCATACTTTCATTTATACTCTTCTTCTTGTTCGTGCAGGTGCTTTTCTCAGTCATAGTCTTCGTAATGAATGCGCTCATATCTGCCCCGCCCCAATCTGGCTTTAGTGGAGTTGATGAGATGAGTCTAAGACTTGCAATGTACCTGGGAGGATTGTCGGTTCTCCTAATCATTCCGCTAGTGATGGCGATGCAAGTGGTATTCTTCGCCCTATTCCCAGAGATAAAGCTGGCTAGCTTTATAGTATCTTCAGTCAGTGCAGCTGGGAGCGCGTCGCCCCTGGCGGATTCAAGTATAGAAGTGATCCAATGGTAAAATATTTTGGAACCTATGGGATACGGGGTAAGCTGGATACGCTGAACCCCGAATTTGCCCTGCGCATGTGCTCTGCCTTCGGTGCATACCTGAAGGGGGGCAGGGTACTAGTGGGCAGGGACGCAAGGCTCAGCGGAGAGATGCTGGAGCATGCAGTCATCGCAGGGCTGGTCAGCTCTGGCTGCAGCGTTCTCCAGCTCGGAGTGGTGCCGCTCCCTGCAGTTGAGTTTGGGGTAAGGAAGCTCTCTGCAGCAGGAGGGGTGATGATAACAGCCTCGCATAATCCCCCGGAGTGGAACGGCCTGAAATTTGCCGATGCAGATGGGATAGGCATATCAAAGGAAGAGGGGGAGAGGATTGAGAAGATTTTTGAAAACGGGAATTCCAAAACTGCTGAGTGGAACAGGCTTGGAAAGGTTGAGCAATGCCCCCTTGCTCTGGAGGAGTATACTGGTGCATTGAGGAAAGCTGTTGAGAAGAGGCACATACTGAAGGAGTCCCCGAAAGTAGTGCTGGACTGCGGCAATGGGACTGCAAGCCTGATAGCACCAAAGCTCCTCAAGGAGTTCGGCTGCAGGGTTACAACGCTGAATGGGCAGATAGACGGCTCCTTCCCAGGCAGGAACTCCGAGCCCACGCCCCAGAACCTGCAGGAGCTTATGAAGACTGTGGTTGCGCTTAAGGCAGACCTTGGAATTGCCTGGGATGGGGATGCAGACCGGGTAATATTCATAGATGAGAAAGGCGGTTACATCTACGGAGACAAGAGCTTCGCCCTCTCTGCTGATATAGCTTTGAGAGAGAGGAAAGGTACTGTTGTCACAACTGTCGCCACGAGCAATGCAATTGCTGAGATCGCAAAGGAGAGAGGCGGCTCTGTAGAGTATGTCAAGGTAGGAGGTCCCTACCTCTCAAGAAGGGCAAAGGAGCTGAACGCAGTCATAGCGGGGGAGGAGGCAGGCGGGGTACTATGGCCCGAGATTCATCTCGGTAAGGACGGCTTCCTCACAGCTTTGAAGATTATAGAGAGGATATGCAGGGACGGCAGGCCGCTCTCATCCCTCATGGCAGACATTCCAGAGTACTATAATTCCAAGACGAAAGTGGAGTGCTCGGCTGAAAAGAAGCTCTCCATCCTAAAAAGGTTCAAGGAAAAAGTGAAAGGGGAGGGTAAGATAAACGATATTGATGGGGTGAGGGTTGATTTTGACGATTCGTGGGTGATAGTCAGAGCTTCCGGGACTGAGAACCTCATGAGGATTTTTGCAGAATCAAAAAGCCAGAAGAAAGCTGATGAGATATTGCGAAAGTATAAAAGAATAGTTGAATCATTAAGTTAGTGGTGTTGAGATGAAAGCTATTGTATTATGCGGGGGAAAGGGAACGAGGCTCAGGCCTTATACCTATTCAATACCAAAACCCATGCTTCCTTTGGGCAAGAAGCCCATCCTGGAGTTCGCGATAAGTAACTTGAAGCGCCATGGGTTCGAGGAGATATACCTCACGGTAGGTTACCTGAAGGAGCAGATAATGAACTACTTTGGTGATGGGAGCAAATTCGGAGTTAAGATAAAATATTTCACGGAGGAGAAGGAGATGAACACGGCGGGCTCCATACTTCCATGCAAAGAATACATTGATGAGACATTTTTAGTCGCAATGGGTGACCATCTGACCACCATAAACACCAAGAAGCTTGTCGATTTCCATAATAAGAAAGGTGCATTTGCAACTCTTGCCCTCAAGAGGACGGGAGTTCCACTAGAATACGGAGTGGCTCATACCGATGCAGATAGCAATATACTGAAGTTTGAGGAGAAACCAATAGTGCAGAACCTTGTGAATTCAGGCATATACTGCTTCGAGCCAGAAGTCTTCGATTATATAAAGGTTGGGTATGACTTCGCGCGGGATGTCTTCCCAGCGCTCATGAAGGACAAGAAGAAGATATGCGGCTATATCTTCGATGAATACTGGGTAGACATAGGGAGAGTGCCTGATTACGAGCACCTAAACCAGACAATAAGCATAGTAGATCTGGTGACTCACGAGAAGTAGCTACCAGTAAATGCTCCACACAGCAATTGCTCCGAATACTGCCTGGAAGAGCAGGAGTATCACCACGAGCTGTTTCTCTGTTGGGTGGACAGCTTTCATGACAAAGTGTGTCAGGGAATAAATCTTTCCGTTGTAATGCAACCTTCCGCCTTTCCCAATCTTGCCGAAATTCTCAGCTGAAAAGCCAGAGCGCAGTTTAAGCAGGAATTCAATTATCTGCGGAATGAGGGCTATCACTCCAACCCTCTCCATGTTTCCTACAACTACTGCCGCCACTATGGAAGCGCCTATCATATAAGTTGCAACGTTTCCCGGGAATATCCTGGCGGGATACCAGTTGAATAAAAGGAAGGCAAGGCATGCGCCGAGCATGGCGATCATGAGGAAGCTGGTTTCTGTTGTATGCAATCCCGTGAATCCAAGCAGGACACTTGCTAGGAATATTGAGAATGAGATTATCGCTCCAGCGCCAATTTCAAGCCCATTGAAACCAGCCAGCAGATTCACCAGGTTGGAGCAGGCTACCACCCCTATCGGAATCAGCAGCAGCGAATATAGGTTGAGGTCAAAAGTGCCGATGAACGGCAGGGCGAGTACTCCAAGGTTGAAATTCACCGTGAAAAATATCAAGTTCATTGTGCTCGTTCCAGCTTTGGTTACCATAAGAGGGATTGCTGCAAAAAGGGGCAGCACCACCCGGTATCTGTCGGGTATATCAAGAATGTCATCAAGCAGTCCCATCACCGCTATGAGGATTACGGAGCATATGGCAGCGAGCATGTGCACCGTATCCATACCCTCGGAGTGCAGCTGGAGCGAGAGCAGAACTGCTAGGGAGAAGCCAAGCAGTATCACAACCCCGCCAAGCTTGGGCACCATTGTTCCCTCTGCCTTATTGACATCCCTGCTCGTAAGCCCCTTTTCCTTCATCCTCCTAGCCACTTTCGGAGTTATGTAATAAACAGAGAGAAAGCTCAGTAGGAATAGTAGCGCATATACGGTGAAGAGATCTATATTCATCCTCCTACCTCATAAATTTTGATATCTCCGTCATCACTGGCGTAAACCTGCTTCAGTCCGTTGACATCCCCAAAGAACATCATGAAAAGATTCACTTGGTAGTTATCCTGTGGATACACAAGCCGGTATTTGCCTGCAAGTAGGAGCTCTCTGAGTGGTACTGCCCTTCTCTGCTCCCCTGCCACTATTATTACTTTCCCGTCAATCAAATTTCCGGTTGCCGGGTCGGCTGGGGCGAACGCCAGCTTGCCGTCCTTAGATACGAATACCGCATACACATTATTGTACTGGTCCATCTCATACCTGAAAAGCCTGAAGGAGTCTATCCTTACCCTGCTGTTGTTCGCAAGTTCCTTCAGCCCATCCATATCATCAAAGATGGATGCGTCTATGATCACATGGGTCACATTCATTCCCTTCAAAACATCCGGAGACTCGTTTGAGAGCATGAAACGTGCGAACTCGCTGTCATTCAAATACCCTTTCCTCCCAGTCATGAACTCCGCCATGGGCGATATCCTGAAATACCATATGCTAGCGTTCTCTGGCAGGTTGTCTCCCACCCAACTTACTGTCTCATCAACCCCGCTCCCAATGCTATCCACTTTCTGCAGGGAGAGCAATGCTGCTGCACCCACTGATGATAAAAGCGAGAATAGTATAACGGAGAATGCGAGGTAAGCGGTAATCCTCTTTTCCCTGTACAGCGACGCGATAAAAACCGAGGTTGCAGCTACGAGAAACGCAGCGAGCAGGGACTGCTCCAGGCTAAGGAATCCTTGTCCAAACTCGAATGATGTGAAGAAAAGTACTACCGCAAATATGACAATGGCAAGCCTCTCGTCCTTCAATCCTGCCAGCTCTTCCAGACCGAATGCAGATAGAATCGCAATTCCTAATGATGAGGGGAAAATGTCATAAACCCCAACCACTACAGAGAACGCGAATAGGGTTGCTATGAATAACTCAAAACCTGCCCTGCATTTATGCCTTCCGAGGAGTCCTGCTGCCAATGCAACTATTCCCACTAGTATAAGGGGAGCATTCAGAATGTGAATCTGCAGGTTCCCCAAGTTCGGGTTTTTGAAGATGCTTTGCTGCGGGAATGCGAGGTAGGAGAGTATGAATACCGCGAAGACCACCACGACGCCGTGTGCTAGCGCATCATCCCATTTCTTCCTGCACTGGTATGCAAGCTGGATTAGAAGCGAGAGGGCAACTGCCCCCACCATAACGGGCCCTGTATTCCAGCTCATCAATGACAGCGCAAAGAGCAGCGCACATATCGGCAGGAAGAGGTAATTCCTCTTCTTGTAGAACAGGAAGAACGTTGAGCATGCGAGGATCAGTGCGCACATCCCCAGAGAATCTGAGGAGTAGATGCCTGCACTCATTCTGATCATGAATGCCTGAGACGAAACCAGCAGGACTGCGCCCCCAATTGCAGCTATTTCGGAGAGCATCTCCCTCAGCATGAAATATAAAGCCAGAGCGCTGAGCACTGAGAAGATTACTACAAGAATCTTTGCTATGTTCATGAATAATGCAGTATCAAAGCTGCCAGCCCCTGAGCTGAACATCCCGTAGATGAATGCGGTGAGCTGGTACAGCGGCCTTGAGCCTGCCGAGTTCTTTGCGAGCAGGAGTTCCGAATAGGAGTTCATGTTGAGCATGTGCGGCTGTGTAATACTGTAAGCAGAGATGGACAAGGCAAGAAGCAAAATAAAGGCTATCGCAAGCCTGTTGTAGTTCCCCATCTACTACCCCTTACCTCTCCCAAGCCTGTCATGCGCCCTGGCGAGTTGCCCCGCAGCAAGGGCGGATATGAGACTTATCTCACCTGCCAAAGCAGTCGCACAGGCTATCTCGGAAAACTTTCTGGCGTTGTTCCCGGCAGGTTCCCCTGGACCGTAGCAACCCATTATCTGCAGAGCCTCCTTCTGTGTTGGGAGGTTCATTCCGCCCCCAAGCGCACCGCTCTCAATGCTTGGCATGAATATCGAAAAGTAAACCCCATCCCCTTCCTCCTCAGCTGATGTTATCGCCATTGCGCTGTTCATTATCTGTGCCGGGTCCTGCCCGCAGGCTATATACAGTGCAGCAATTGGGTTGGCGACATGGGCGTTGAATCCGCCGAGCACGCCAGCCCTTGCCGAGCCTATGAAGTTCTTTCCGTAGTTCACTTCAACAATCTTCTTTGGTGTTGTTTTGAGCACCCTGTCAACAACTTTCTTCGGAATCGCAACGTCGGCAGTGACGCTTCTTCCCCTTCCCAGTATGAAGTTGGCTGCGGACGGTTTCTTATCAGTGCACATGTTCCCGCTCAATGCAATGCACCTCGCTCCCCTGTTCTCTTTTTCTATGAATTCAACTACTCTCTGCAGGCCTATCGTTATCATGTTCATCCCCATGGCGTCAGAGGTGTCGCACACGAACCTCAGGAAGAGATGCCTGCCTGTTATGAAGGGCTGAACTTCCTTGAGTTTGAGGAACTTGTCCTCCTCCATAAGCTCCTTAAGCTTGTAGAAATTGGAGTTCGCCCAGTCCCTCAGCCTGACGGCCTCAGAAACATTCCTGACTTTGAAGAGAGGCGCCCTGGTCATTCCCTCATGCAGTATCCTGACACTGCAGCCCCCGCTTTCGCTTATGGCCCTCATCCCCCTGTTGACTGATGCTACCAATGCCCCCTCAGTTGTCGCCAGAGGCACATAGAAGCTTCCCTTTGCATACTCCCCATTCACCTTCACCGGACCTGCAATTCCGAGAGGGACCTGCGTGACTCCTATTGGGTTGTCAATGTTCCTATTTGTTGCAAAGCCCAAATCTATGGAGTACTTACCCATATGCTCCAGCTTTGTTTTGGTGAGCTGCTCCAGACTCCTCCTCCTCACCTCAACAGCCTCTGCAGGGCTGGTGAACTTCTGAATGTCATGAAATCCAATCTTACCTTTAACAAGTTTCTTTACCAGTTCATCCATTCGAACACCAGATATAAATTCGCCTTGCACATTTTTATTAATGTGCTTCTACCTCTGCCACTCTGGCATTCAAGATCGCCTAACTTCACAAGAAACTTCCGCTAACGAATTAGATTGAAATAAGCAGGATGGTCAGCAACAACAGGCGTTCCCGCTGCAAAGCAGTACAAGCGCTGTCGTGAGCGAGCTTAACTTCCGAGTTCGGAATGGGTTCGGGTGTTTCCCCGCTCCTATGACCGCTGACCGTCTATAATTATGCAGAATGGTATTTAAAAAGCTTACCTTACCTCTGGATTTCGAATATCAAAGATTCATAGAATTAGGGATTAGCGGTAAGAGTTCCAGAAAAAACCAATAAACAGGAGCCTACTTCTTCACTGGCAGGGGCTTTGCATGCGAAGCCAGCAGCTTTATTGCCTGCTCTATCGCAGCTCTGACCTCTCTCTCGCTCTTTGAGCCTGTGCATATTATCTTTCCGTTCTTGAAGAGTAGCAGAGACGCTCGCGGCTCCTTCAGCTTAAGAATTGCACCTGGGAACTGCTCGGGCTCGTATTCTACATTCCTCACTTTCTGAGCAATTGTGTAAAGGTCAAGCTCCACCCCGAGGTTTGCGGATGCAACGATGTTCTCTATCTTGAATTTCGGATCAATTATGAGTTTTTTAGCCACTGGTGACCACCTATTTGTTTATAAACATAGATATTTAAATAGTTTATAAGCAATTCAGGGAGGGAACGCATGAAACGGTCTAAAGGAAAATTTTCAAAAAGGACTAGGCTCCTCAGGAAGAGAGCCAGAAAAGGAACGCTCCCGATGAGGAGGCTTCTGAGTAGCTTCAGCGTTGGAGACAAGGTGTGCATAAACTTGGCACCTTCCCAGGAAGGTCTGCCGCACCCGCGCTACAGAGGACGGCATGGTATAATAGTGGGCATGAGGGGCAAAGCCTACATGGTTGAGGTAAAGGTTGGCAACTCAAAGAAAAAGATAATAATACCGGGGTTGCACCTGAAGAAATGAGGTATCTTTATGATTGAGAAATCGGTTATATCGAACAGGTCTGCAACGCTCGCAGAGGTTGCAGAGGTGCTTGAGAAGAGGAAGGGGGAGGGGGAGCTGGGATTCGAGCAGCAGACCACTCTGGCCTACGCCCAGAAATACGCAAAGCTTAGCAAGAAGAAAGCAGCTGAGCTTATAGAGGAACTTCAGAAAACGGACAAAATCAAGCCCGCTGTTGCCGTGAAGATTGCTGACATACTCCCGAAGAATTCTGACCAGCTTCGTTTAATATTTGCAAATGAGAGGTATTCTTTGACCTCGGCAGAGATTGAGGAAGTGCTTAAAATTGTTAAGAAATACGTGTGAAGGTCTTGTGGATGAGAATAGGTATGGAAGAGTATGCAGTAGTGATAGATTCGCTCCCTTACGGGAAGTCGACAGATGTAAGAAGGGAGCCCATCGCTCAGATTGTGGGCGAGGATTACTTCACGCTACTGGAAGTTACGCCAAAGCTTGGGACCGTCCTGACTGTCGGGGATAAGATTTACATAGGCAAGGGCCCAAGGGACAAGGTCGACCACATAAAGAGCAGGATAGGCTATTTTGATCTGACTTCTTCGGCTAGGGCTGAGCTGGAGAGGGCCCTGAATAGAATCATAATGGAGAAGGAGCCCTACTTCGTAAGTTTCTTCAACAAATGCGGCCCGATAAACATAAGGCTGCACCAGCTTGAGCTATTGCCCGGAGTCGGCAAGAAACACATGAAGGACATACTGGAAGAGAGGGAGAAGAAGCCCTTCGAGAGCCTTGCCGATATGAACAAGAGAGTTGCACTCCTGCCAGATGCATCAAAGATAATCTCGGACAGGATACTCGAGGAGCTGACCGGGAAATCCAAGTACTACATTCTAACCAGGCCGCCATTCCAGAAGGAAGAGGGTCAGTTCAATGCTCAGGGATGAGCTCCGATCAATCCTTGAGAGGTATGCCATCTCGCCAAACAAGAGGCTTAGCCAGAGCTTTCTTGTAGATGAGAGAATCATACAAAACGAGGTGGAGTATGCGGAAGCAGACGGAAAGGAAGTTCTTGAAATAGGGGCTGGACTTGGTTTCCTGACACGCGCTCTTGCAGAGAGGGCCAGAAGAGTAATTGCAGTCGAGAAGGATCCTCGTCTCGTGAAAATACTCAGGAGCTCACTCCCAGATGTTGAGGTTGTCGAGGCCGACTTCCTAAGGTATGATGTGAAGAGCGCGCAGGTGGTCGTATCCAACGTTCCCTACTCCATATCCTCCCCGCTGACATTCAAAATAGCGGAAATGGAATTTGAGAGGGCAGTGCTGTGCTATCAGGAGGAGTTTGCAAGAAGGATGCTTGCCAAGCCAGGAACCTCAGACTACTCACGCCTCTCGGTGATGAGCCAGCTTAGTTTTGAGATAAAATTCATGCAGAGAGTGCCAAAGAACTGTTTCATGCCAGTCCCCAAGGTTAACTCCGCAATAGTTCTTCTGAAACCACGTGAGCATGGAGTCGATGAAACGTCCAAAGAGCTGATAAATCTGCTTTTCCAGCACAAGAACAAGACCGTGAGGAGTTCACTGCTCAGCTCATCGCGCAAATTAAAGACAGAGAAGAAAAAGCTCAAGGAGCTTATAGGCTCGATTCCTTTCAAGGAAAGGAGAGTAATCTCCCTGACACAGAAAGAAGTACTGGAGCTTGTGGGAAAAGAGGAACTTAAAAGACTTATTAGTACTCGTTAAACTTCTCCATCTCCATTATTACTTCCTCAAGCTCAGCCCTCTGCTTCATAAGGAGCTGTTTTATCCTCTCAAACCGCTTAGCCTGTAAATCAACAGTCCTGTATTTCCTTGAAGCCTTGTTGAAATGCTCTATGGAAAGGGTGTAGAACTCTTCGTTATCCATAGCCTTCGCAATGTCCTCAAGAATCTTGCCCAGCAGGTCATTTGAGGCTATCTTGACATCCCTCCGTATCTGATGCTCCTTCTGGAAATTCTTCTTAAGAATCCTGACAACTCTGGCATTCGGGAATGGAAGCGCAAGCTTCTCAAGCTCTTCCTCGTCCTTTGATTCGTCAATCTCGCTTGCAGCAACTTGTTCTCCCTCTCCCACACTATCACCCCACTCTAATTTGTTCGTTCAATTTTAAATACCTAACTATGCCACAATATATTGGTGGTGTAATGGGCTATATCGATCTCAAGTACAAGCCAACTGAAAATGATGTGGTATGCTCGTTCTATCTTGAGCCATCCCAAGGAGTAACTCTCACGAAAGCCGCGGAGGAAATAGCTGCCGAGAGTTCCATAGGCACCTGGACTGAAGTTGCAACCATGTCCGATAGGATAAGAAAACTCGGAGCAAAGGTGTTCAGCATAAGGAGCAACACCGTGAAGGTTGCTTACCCGGAAGAACTTTTTGAGAAGGGAAATCTATCACAAATACTCAGCTCCGTTGCCGGCAACATATTCGGGATGAAGGCAATAAGAAACCTCAGGCTGCTTGATATTGAGTTCACCGAAGGGCTTGTGAGGTCTTTCCAAGGCCCGGAGCTAGGCTTGGAGGAGGTTAGGGGGATAACCGGCATACACAACAGGCCGCTGCTCGGGACGATATTCAAGCCAAAGCTGGGCCTCACTCCAAAGGAGATGGAGGTTCAGGCGCATGTCATCTACTCAAATGGAATCGACTGGGCTAAGGACGACGAGAATCTGGCTTCAATGAAATTCAACAAATTTGAGGAGAGAGCCCAAAGGATGCTCGGGGTTGTTGACCGAATATATTCAGAAGAAGGAAGGAGGGTTATCTACGCGCCGAACATAACGGGACCTCTGGATAAAATGCTAGAGCGTGCTGAGCTTGTCAAGGAACTTGGAGGAAGATGCATAATGGTTGATGTGCTCACCGTGGGGTGGTCTGCACTGCAATATATCCGGAAGCAGAACTTCGGCAGGATAGTGCATGGCCACCGGGCGATGCACGCGGCTCTCACCCGAAACAAGAGGCATGGCATATCCATGATGGTGATAGCAAAGTGTTCAAGGCTGGTGGGGGTGAGCGCTCTGCATACGGGAACAGTATTCGGCAAGATGGAAGGAGGCAAGGATGACGTTTCAAAGCTGAACGAATTCCTAAAATCCGATTTCTACGGAATGAAGAAAGTCATGCCAATAGCTTCTGGAGGCCTCCACCCCGGGCTTGTTCCAAAACTGTATAACGCTCTTGGAAACGACCTAATAATAAACTTCGGCGGAGGCCTCTGGGGTCATCCGCAAGGCCCTGCAGCTGGTGCCAGGGCCATAAGGCAATCCCTGGATGCTGCTTTGAAGGGAATATCGCTCGCAAAATACGCAGAATCTCACGAAGAGCTGAGAGCTGCGCTGAAAAAATGGGTGTAGTATGCTATCAGTAACTTATACACTATTATACCATTTACGCTCTAATCCTATCCATGGAAATATGCTCCATATGCCAGAAGGAGTTTGACCCAACCCTGGGGGTCATCTTTGACAACAGATGGTTCTGCCGGGAGTGTTCAATACAGTATGCGCAGTTTGAAACCTGCTCGCGATGCGGCAGGCAGGTGGCGCACTGGGAGTACACCACGCATAACGGAAAGATTTTATGTAACGAGTGCTGCGACAAAGCCTTCATAGAGGAGAGGATTGCCAGGACATGCGTGTTGTGCAAGAAGGAGATAGTCGGCCCGTCAGTGGCAGATCCCAAGGGGAGGAAGGTATGCCTAAAATGCTATAGGGAGCAGAATCTGAAACCTTTTGGCGCACGTATGGTGGTGTGCTCCTCCTGCAAGAAGGAGATGCCCCATGATGAAGTTAGATATGTGCATAACAAACCAGTTTGCGAGATATGCGTAGAGAGAACAAAGCCTTTCCTTGTATGCTCATCATGTGGCTCCAAGATTTATGAAAAACCATTCGGAACTCCTGATAAGGTCCTGTGTGCTGTCTGCTACAGTCAGCTATTCCCAAAAGAAGAGAGATGCGCGGTATGCGGCAAGCTTCTGAAAGCTATAAAATTTGTCAGGCGCGATGGCGCAATACTGTGCTTGGATTGCACAAAAAAAGAATCAGAGTCTCGTTGACAGCTGACGGAGGTACCTCTTGGCTTTCATCAGTTCCTTTATTCCTTTCTTGGTGATTTTGTAGTACTTCCTCCTCCCTTCGAATTCGGATGATATCAGTCCCTCAGCCTCGAGCTTGTAGAGAACCACGTAGCCGGTTATAAGCCCATGGCTCCAGCCGTAATCCAGCTCCAAATCCTTGCTAAGGCCGTAGGCATACACCCTCCCCCTTCTCAGTTTGGAAAGCACGTAAAGCCACAGGTTGCCTCTTGTGAGGGCTTTTCTGAGCCTATGCATCGGTCTGCTTTCTTCCATACCTTATATATGCAAGCTTTAAATATATATAACTTTATAAAATATTTATAAAAAATTTAAATATGGTGGTAGATTGAAAAAAATAAGAGTAGCTCTGGTTGGGGTGGGGAACTGTTCCTCCTTCCTTGTTCAAGCAATAGAATATTACCGAGAGAGGGCTGAGAAGGAGATACCCGGCATACTGCATGTGGACCTTGGCGGATACAAAATCCCAGACATAGAGTTCGTGGCGGCTTTTGATGTAGACAGGAGAAAGGTCGGGAAGGACCTGAGCAAGGCGATATTCCAGCAACCGAATAACGCAGTGAAGCTTGCGGAAGTCCCCAGGTCAGGCGTGAGGGTTGAGAAGGGACCAGTGCTTGATGGAGTGGGAGATTACCTAAAGAAGGCAGTTTCAATAGACCCTAATCAGAAGCCGGTTGATGTTGCTGATGTTATCAAAAGCTCGAAAGCCCAGATTGTCATAAGCTATCTCCCAGTTGGCTCCTATGACGCTTCTAGGTATTACGCCCAGCAAGTCCTTGACGCAGGATGCGGTTTCATAAATGCCATACCTGAATTTCTAGCTTCCGGGGAGTTCGCCAAGAAATTTGAGGAGCGGAAGCTCCCCATTCTAGGAGATGATATAAAGGGGCAGCTTGGTGCCTCCATACTCTCAAGGACTCTGGCAAGGCTGTTCAAGGACAGGGGGACTGCTCTTGACAGGATGTACCAGCTTAATTTCGGAGGGAACACGGATTTCCTAAACCTGCTTGAAGAGGAAAGGCTCAAGTCCAAGAGGATAAGCAAGACTGAGACTGTGCAGTCCGTTTTGGAGGAGAAGAGGCTGGCTGATGAAAACATAAAGATAGGGCCTAGCGATTACGTGCCCTGGCTCGGGACAAGGAAGATAGCAAGCATGAGGTTCGAGGGCAGGAGCTTTGGCGACATAGATGTCCATCTTGACGTGAAGCTTGATGTAGATGATAAATCAGTCTCAGCAGGCATAATGGTGGATGCCATAAGATGCTGCAAGCTGGCGCTTGACAGGAAAATAGCAGGCGCTCTGGTTTCCCCGTCTGCCTACTTCTTCAAGATGCCGCCCATACAATACCCGGATTATGTGGCAAAGGAGATGCTGGAGGAGTTCATCGCAGGAAAGAGGGAGCGCTGAGAAATAAAACGCATGGTTATAAATAGCTACTTGGATATCTATAGTTCGGTGCGAGAATGAGGTTTGGGATACCGAATCTAATCGATGCAGTAGGGGAATTGCCGGATAGAAGTAACATACTTTTCATAACTCCGCCTAGACCAGAGAAAAGCATATTTGTTGCGCACTATGTAAACGAGGGTGTGAAATCAAAGCAGCCTGCAGCGTATATCACCACGGATATTGCTCCGGCCGAAATAGAGGAGAAGGCGGCCGCATTCGGCATGAATCTCGCTGAGTACACCAACAAGAACCTCTGGTTTGTTGATTGCTATTCCTGGGCGCTTGAAAAGAAGCCGGTTGGGAGGAGGGATATAAGGGTTTCAGGTCCATCCTCTCTTGATGACTTCTCACTCAGCATAAACCAAGTAGTGTATGAGGCAAACAAGATAGCACCACTTGGAAGAGTGGTATTCCAGAGCCTCTCAACACTTTTCATATACAACACCCCCAACATCGTGTACAAATTCTGCCAAGTGGTAGGCGCCCGTTTGAAATCTTCCGGGATGACAACCCTCTTCATGATTGAGGATGGAATGCACCAGCCTGATGTCCTGGCGACTCTTGAGCACATGATGGACGGAATTGTCGAGGTAAAGTTCGATGACGGAAGATGGTTCATCAGTTCCTCCCAAATAAAGTCAAGCGGCAAGGTTGAGCTGAGGATTACTGACAAAGGAATTGAGGCTATAAGGTAGATCAGATGGGAGAGACAGAAGGGGATATAGATGCCGTGGACTACTCCTCTCCTTCATTTGTAAAACCTATTCCTACTTCTGAGCCATCCCAAGAGAGAGTAAAAACCGATATACCCGGGCTGGATTCGATGATTGGCGGTGGTTTTGAGAGGAAGAGCGTCGTGATTGTAAGCGGTTCGGCAGGCGCGGGGAAGACGATACTCTCCCTGCAGTTCCTGTACAATGGTGCTACAAAATATGATGAGCCCGGCTTATACATAACTTTTGAAGAGCAGAAAGAGAGCGTATTCAAACACATGCTAAGTTTCGGCTGGGATTTTGCTGAGCTGGAGAGGCAGAGGAAACTAGTATTCCTTGAGTACCCTCCCCATGAGGTGGACAGGTTCATCAGCGAGGGCGCAGTGATAGAAGACATGGTGAGGGAGTTTGGCATACAAAGGGTTGTGATGGACTCAATAACCTCGTTCATGCTTCTTTACAGCGAGGAGTATAGGAGGAGGCAGGTCTTCCTCAAAACAATGGAGATACTCCGCAAGTGGGGTTGCACCTCTCTGCTGACTTCAGAGGGGATAGGCACTGAGGACGGAGAGGTCAAGACAAGGTTCGGTGTGGAGTTCCTGGCGGATGGATTGCTGTCAATTCACGTAACTAAACAGGGAGGGGTGAAGGAACTCGCAATTGAAGTCGTTAAAATGAGAGGAACTGCCCACGATATGAGGTTGAATCTTATGAAGATAACCCCCCAGGGAATAGAGATATATCCTTCCCAGCACGTCTTCACTGGCGACTCCTTGTGACGTATACACTTTTAAGCTGGGCAACCAAATATTTCTCCATGAGGAAAGCACAGACGGCCGTTGAGCTTACAGTTATAGCATCTGCCATTATGCTAGTCCTGTTCCTGCTTTTTGAGTTCGGTCAGACCAAGATAAACGAGAATACATCTATCACCCAGGTCTCAGAAGCTAGAAATACTGTTGACAGGCTCGCCAAAGCGGCGATTGAGGTGAATATCGAGGGTGTCGGAGCCAGGAGGAAGATATACGTAACGATACCCGACAGGGTGAATTCAAGCAGGGTACTGATAGGCAACGGCACAATAACAATCGGTGTGTACGTGGGAAATGGGACTACAGACGTAAATTCCCAGCAGCTTGGCTTCACAATTAAGCAGGGTGGCTACTTCCCCAACACTACGGGCAGCTACTGGGTGTGGGTGATAAGCCGGGAGGGTTATGTCCAGATAGGCAGCGCGGTTGAGATAAGCCCCCTCAATGTTTATTTTGAGCTCTTTCCCACCAGCTCCAGCAATAAAAATATTACATTGACCAACTATGGACTATATTCAATAAACGTAACCCCGAATCTAACATGGGGGGACTCTGAAGTCAATGCCTCAATCAACAGTAGCAGTTTCACACTCTATCCCGGTCTTGCAAATTCGCGAAATATCAACATTAATGCAACTGCATACTCAAATGCATCACGCGGCTTGCACAGCGGGTACATAACAATTACTACGAACGTATCAGATAACGAGACGATACCCATCCTGGTCTATGTGGCTGGGCAGCCGGCAGGTTTGCAGAATGTCTCGTACATGACAATTAATACCTACAATGACAGTGGATATACGAATTCGTCCACAAACTTCCATCCCACTAATGTAACCTATTACCAAGTCAGGTCTTACAATTCAACTGACGGATTGGTTAACTCAACAGTGACAGTTAAGGTATACGACCCCTCCTATACTCTAAAGAGCGAGAATACTTACTCCTCAAACCCCGGGGTAAACGGAACTTACAATGGCAATTATACTCTCCCGAGTATACCTCTTTGTCCTCTTGGTTCATGGGAGATAATCGCCTATGAAATAGGAGGGGTGAGCACTGCAACCTATATAACGGTGTCCTGAAGTACGCAACTAATTTAAATAGCTGAACTCAATCTTAATGCATGTCCCTCAGAGCTCAGGGAGCAATCGAATTGCTGATAATCCTTGCAATGATAGCTGCCGCAGGTTTGATTATATACTCAACCAGCCAGAACAAGTTTGCAGAATCCAACAAAGCCCTAATAGTCTCCCAGGCAAGGGCGACTGTCAATGACCTCTCAAGTGCTGCTTCAGAGGTTTATTCGGAGGGAGTTGGTGCGAAAAGAAAGGTTTACATAGTAATACCCGAAGGTGTCTCCAATGTGTCTGTGAACAACACGATGATAAATATCCGTTTGAAAATTGAAGGCCAGATCAGCGACATAAACACCCAAACCAGCATGAGGCTTGTGCAGGGCTCCGACTTCCCAACAACTCCAGGTGGCTACTGGGTGAATGTAGTTGCAAAGAACGGTTATGTCCTCATAGGCTCTTCGAATCTTTCAATAGTCCCCCAATCAATCTCGGTTGAAATGACGCCATCCAATTCAACAAGTGCAGTAGTCACATTCACCAATATGGGGAGTGTACCGCTCAACGTCACGCTTTCTCCCCAGTGGACTTGGAATAATACAGTTAATATGAGTCTTAACACTACACTCAACTTTGCTCTTAACACATCCGGAGGTATAAACTCCACAATTTACGTGCTGGTCAACTTTACGACATACCAAAACACTACACTTCAAGCCTATGCCGGTACGATTAATGTGGCTACCAACTCAAGCGAGACAGCACAAATCAATGTATACGTAAATGTTGTCGGGAACCAACTCCCCACTGGCGTCTCTTATATAACAATCGATACGTTCAAGGATGCTGGCTATTCATCACCTACGACCAACTTCACACTGCCTTATAATGTAACTATAAACGGCTCTACCTGGTACTACCCTGGCACTGTGAATCTAGACATCATAGGTCCTTCTGGGAGTTCGGTCAAGACGGGTTCAGCCGCAGTCAACCCCGATAAAACTTTCATCTACAATGGATTCAACCCAGCCGGGCTCCCGGCCGGAGTTTACACTATAATGGCAAGCGAGGAAGGTGCTGGGTTGAATGCGTCAAGTTCATTCAATATAACTGCCTGTTCATGATCAACTGGGCAGGGGCAACAGGTATCATGGTGGTAACATGAGCAAAAAATTAATTATCCCCATTATCATGCTCATAGCACTCGCAACCCTAGCCCAAGCTGGAGGAACGGACCAAGAGTGCAATAAAAGCGCGTGTCTTGGCGCTACTTCAGTTACTGGAATTGGGGGAATAGATTACAGGAATTTTGGCGGGACTGGAACTCAAGATGCAACCACAAAGGTGAAAAATGCAAATAATGCGGGATGCTTCTATTTTGATCCACTCAGCACTTCAACAAATAATGCAACTACTTGTGCAAATGTTGGAAATGGGGATTCTTCTGCAGTCGGGTATGGGTGGGCTGCCAATAACACCTCTGGAAACTTCCCTCCAGGAAACTGGACATTCCAAACCAACACAACATCCTCAAATGCAAGCGGGACAGGCCGCATGGGTGTTGTTGTTTATAAAAATTGTTCTGGGTCACAGAAAAAACTTTTCGGTCCTATATATAACACTACCTCAAATGTTTTAGGCCAGACCACTTCACTAAAAATCAATATAACCACAACTCAATCTACTAACTTCAGTGTTAATAACTGTTCTTTGAAAGTTGAGTATTGGCTCAATGTTACAACAAAAGGAAGCTCAACTCTGGGAAACGTCACATTCGCGGTACATGATGTAAACGCATGGATTACCTGGCCGACTCTCGACGGAACTGCACCTACAACAGGTGCAACTGCATATGACAACCAGTCACAAGCATACACCTTCAACACTTGGACCGACTCTACATACGTGGATGTGCTCCTGACCTGTGATGACGGCTTAGGAAGTGGATGCGACAAAATAACATACTGCAATGACACAATCAACAACTGCACCCCAACCACAGTTGTTTCATCCTCAATCCGGCTAAGCACAGCAGGAACCTCATACATCAGGTACCGATCAAATGACACTGCAGGAAACCTCGAAGCAGTAAAAAACCAAACAATCAAGATAGACACGACTGCACCAACAACAACTGCAACTG
>Ga0315282_10005213_pt1 | contig 22236 bp, 22 predicted proteins | sample YL17G07_20_MG_FD_203693 | JGI IMG/M metagenome (GOLD analysis project Ga0315282, IMG submission 203693) | Sediment microbial communities from Yellowstone Lake, YNP, Wyoming, USA - YL17G07_20 | ecosystem: Environmental > Aquatic > Freshwater > Lake > Sediment | place: USA: Wyoming | collected... | reverse complement strand
GCTAAAATGATTAAGTTAGAAGCACCGTCTGAGGATGAATTGCTCAGGGAATATATTGATCTAAAGATTAAGGCTTTTATAAGGATAAAAGAAGATGAACTGACAGACTTCTATGAGAAACACCTCAGTGATTTTCAGGGCAAGGAATTTGAGTCTGTAAGAGATGAGATCGAGAACTATCTTACCGAAAACGCATTAAACCAGCATCTTAAGTTGCATATTAATGAACTCAGGGAAAAGGCTTGTATCAAAATACAACTAAATGTAGACCTCCAGAAGTAAAAAAAAGGTTCTTTCTCAAATTGAATGGGTAAAATTCAGAAAGCCCATAAGAATTCCCCCTTAAAAAAGGGGGAGTAAGGGGGTTGTGGGGGTTATGAAAATCCATTACAATCCAAAATTAAAATATCATGCAAGAGAACTCAGGAGGAAAGGAGTTTTATCAGAGGTTTTGCTTTGGAATCACTTGAAAGGCAGAAAGATGCGGGGCTATCAGTTTATGAGACAAAAGCCTGTTGGAGATTATATCGTTGATTTTTATTGCAATAAACTGAAGCTGGCAATTGAATTAGATGGAGAAAGCCACGACGGCAGATTCCTGTATGATATGGAGAGACAAAGAGTATTAGAATCTATGGGTTTAACACTCCTTAGATTTAGCGACAGCGATGTAAAGAGGGACATAAGCAGTGTGTTAATGGCAATTGAGGGATGGATTGAAAAGATTGAACAACCCCCCCTTAACCCCCTTTATTAAGGGGGAATTACCCACTTGAAATGAGAAAGAACCAAAAAAAGGGTTGAGCAATGAAGGGATACAGGAGGGAAATAAAGATTTCATGAAGAGCTATCGTAAAGAACTGTGGTTTGAAGTGCCTACACGCCGGGCTTTTATAAATATCACCCCTGAGGTGGAAAAATGTCTCAGGGAAAGTGGCATTAAGGAAGGGCTTGTGCTTGTAAATGCCATGCACATCACAGCATCTGTTTTTATAAACGATGACGAATCAGGACTTCACCACGACTATGATGTCTGGCTCGAAAAACTCGCTCCGCACGAGCCGGTTTCCCAGTACCGTCATAATGTTGGAGAGGATAATGCTGATGCACACTTGAAACGGCAAATTATGGGCAGGGAGGTTGTGGTTGCAGTTACCAATGGAAAACTCGACTTCGGCCCATGGGAACAGATTTTCTATGGCGAATTCGACGGGAGAAGAAAGAAACGGGTGCTGGTGAAGATTATTGGGGAATGAGACATAGAAAAAAGGACTATCTATAACATGAAAAGACTTGCTATCACAATGGGTGACCCGGGTGGAGTTGGACCCGAAATAATCATAAAGGCCCTTAATTCGACTGAGGTGAAGAATCGCTGCATCCCTATAGTTATCGGTGACGCGGGTGTATTGAAAGAAGCCTCGGACCTTCTTAAACCCCCTTTAAAATTAAGGACTATCAAATCGCCTGACGAATCTAAGCCTACCAAAGGATCGATTGAGGTTATTGATGTAATCCCCCCTAACCCCTGCCCGACGGACGGCAGGCGGGCCCCTTTAGTAAAGGGGGGGATAAAGAGTGGAATAGTAAAAGGGGGGATGGGAAGATTTGAAAAATGCAAACCAACTCCAGAAGGTGGCAAGGCTTGTGTAAGCTATATTAAAAAAGCGGTTGAGCTTGCATTAAACAAGCATGTTGATGGGATTGTCACAGCGCCGATATCAAAAGAGGCTCTGAAAATGGCCGGATTTAAATGGCCGGGCCATACAGAAATGCTTGCTGATTTAACTAATACGAAAGATTATACAATGATGCTTATAGGTAAACCATTAAGGGTTATTCTTGTCACAATTCACACAGCATTAAAAAATGTACCTGATTTGATTACAAAGTCAAAGGTATTAAAGACAATTCGCCTTGCAAAAAAGGCATGTGACATGCTCAATATTAGAAATCCGAGGATTGCTGTTGCAGGGCTTAATCCGCATGCAGGAGAGGCAGGGATATTCGGAGACGAGGAGATTAAAAAGATTATTCCCGCTGTTAAAGAAGCGATTAAAGAAAGAATTCCTGTTTCAGGCCCATACCCTCCAGATACAATTTTTCATAAGGCGTATAAAGGTGATGTTGATATTGTTGTCTGTATGTATCATGACCAGGGATTGATTCCATTAAAGATGATTGCATTTGACAAGGGGGTAAATGTTACAATCGGCCTTCCGTTCGTACGCACATCACCTGATCATGGTACTGCATATGATATTGCGTGGAAGGGTGTGGCAAATCCCTTAAGCATGATCGAGGCAATAAAAGTAGCAGCGATGTTGAAGATATAATTTAACCCAAACGTAGCATAAAATGTGAGGCAGATACGCTGAATAACCACGGCAAAACGACAGGATTTGATCATGATACACATGACTGTAGGGTTTCGGTCATGGTCTTATTAGTAATTCACCCTACCCTGCATCCCCTCCCATCAAGGAAGGGGAACACAACACACCCCTGCACCCCTCTCAAGAGGGGATTTCCCCTCGCCTATGGTGGGAGAGGGTTATGGAGAGGGGGTTTAAATAAACCTTAATAAAAAACATATCATAAGCTGGACACTTTTTGATTTTGCAAACTCCAGTTATTCTGCTGTAATCGCCTCTGTTGTCTTCCCAGTATATTATGCCAATACCATTGTTGGAAATGAGACCGGGCTGGGGGACCTGTGGTGGGGAAGAGCCATATCAGTCAGTATGGCGCTTGTAGCCATAAGTTCCCCATTTATGGGGGGTATAGCAGATTACGGTGGTATCAGAAAAAGATTCCTATTACTTTACACTGCCTTAAGTGTAAGTGCTGTTGCAAGCCTTTCAATACTTGAAAAAGGGATGGTTTTTGAAGGATTCGTACTGATAATCGCCGCGAATCTTGGCATGGAGGGAGGACTTGTCTTTTACAACTCCTTTCTTCCGAGGATAGCCCCTCAGGAATATCAAGGCAGGGTCTCTGCATGGGGTTTCATGGTTGGTTATACGGGGTCTATAATCTCACTCTTGTTTGCTCTTCTATTAATGAGGGCTGGCAGGTTCGAGGCTACTTGGCTTATGGTTGCAGTCTTCTTTGCCATGTGTTCGATACCTGCCTTCCTTTTTCTACCTGCGGATACAAAGGGGAAATTCTCATTGGCCCATGCTGGAATTAAGGGTTTTAGATATACCTTGAAGACTCTAAAGGAAATATGGGGCAGAAAGGAGCCGAGGAAGTTCTTAATTTCATACCTTTTATACGAGGACGGGGTAAATACGGTGATAGTATTTTCGAGTATATTCGCTGCCACTACCCTGGACTTTAAACCGCAGGAACTGATTGCCCTTTATCTCATTGTTCAGACTACAGCCCTTCTTGGTGCCCTTGTCATGGCAAAACCAATTGATTTGTGGGGACCCAAAAAGGTAGTTATAATCTCACTTTTTATGTGGACATCTGTTGCAATTATTGCCTTTTTTATCATGACAAAGATCCAGTTCTGGATACTGGCTTCATTTGCAGGACTTGGACTCGGCACTGTTCAGGCAGCTACACGTGCCTTTTATACCCAGTTTATCCCTGAAGGAAGAGAGGCTGAATATTTCGGTGTTTATTCTTTAGTAGGAAAATCATCCGCTATCCTCGGCCCGCTCATCTTTGGCCAGGTATCTACCACATTTGGGAATCAGAGGCCTGCAATACTTTCTATTGCTGCCTTCTTCCTTATTGGTATGCTCATTCTTAGAACCGTCAGAGGAGGCGGACCAAATATTAAAAATGCCTAAAAGATATTTAGGACAGAATTTTCTTTTTGACCCCTCAATCCTCAAAAGGATTATACAGGTCGCACAGCTTGACAGAGAAGACCTTATCGTAGAGATTGGTCCTGGCCCCGGCAGGCTCACGAGGATGCTGGCTGAAAAGGTAAAGAAAGTTATTGCAATTGAACTCGATAAAAAACTATATGAAAGATTAAAAGCTGAACTTGCTGGATATAGTAATGTCGAACTGATACACGGAGATGCCCTTGAATATTCTTATGAAAATCTCCCTGAGTTCAAGGTTGTTGCGAATATCCCATACTATATTACAACCCCTATAATCTTCAGACTTCTGGATACAAAAGAAAATGTCAAATCTATGACCTTGACTGTTCAGAAAGAGGTTGCAGAAAGAATAGTAGCAACACCAGGAGGAAAGGATTATGGTGTACTTTCAATCATGGTTCAATATTATGCAAAGCCGAATCTAAAATTCATAATACCTAAAGAGACATTCAGACCTGTGCCAAAAGTCGACTCTGCTGTTATACATATCAAAATCCTTGAGAAACCCTCTGTAAATGTAGTGGATAAAGAACTTTTTTCGAGAATTGTAAAGACCGCTTTTTCTCAGCGAAGGAAAATGCTTTCTAACTCTCTTAAAAGCATCAGGCAGGATGTGAAAGAATGGCTGTCTGAGGCAGGAATAGATCCGGATAGAAGACCGGAAACTTTAAGTATTGAAGAGTTCGCAAAGCTCGCGAATAAATTTGATTTTTGATACCAACATATATGCATTATTCTTAGTTGCCACTACGCCTTCACCTAAAAAACAATTATTGATAAAGAGCTGACGAAGAGTACTCATAAGGTGAGCTTGATGCAGCAATCGATTCCTGGTAAGCCAATAGCATACATCAGTGACAACGGTCGAATACATCGAATTCCTGACACTATTCTCCTGATTATAGGCTTAAAGCCTGTGGTCACCAGGTGGCGCATATTGAGACAATACAATGCACCACGTTGTTAGCGAGGCGTTTTTTCTTTTTTCAATTGTCTTTTCTCTTTAAGTGTGTGCTGTGGTTTTTTCTTCTCACTTGCTTTTTTCTTGTCTTTTTCTTTACCCATTGGATGCCTCCTTTATTGATAGTATTATCGTTTATTCCTCCAGGGTTTTCAACAGGACAACGTAAAAGATTATATAGGTTCTCTAACATATCACACATTTTAGCATGTGTATCGTAACTTTTCCAAAGTGCTGGCTCAGTACATATATGAGACTGATAAGTCGATGTTGATTGACCCCGTTAGAAGCATTGTCTCGCACAGGGCTTTCTAACGGTGTTGAGATACCGAGGAATTTGTGATGGAAGAAGGAGAGAACGCCCTTGGGAGCCCAAAATGCAAGAAACTTGCCCTGACCCCGCATATTGCTTTTGTGAATTGTGTAGCATTGACACTATGCATCACTAGTTTATCGAAAAAAAACCCCGGTCAACCTTAAAGACGGAATTGAGCAACAGAAATATTTCCTTTTTATTATCTGGTCGTTTGACCATTATTCTGGCATCGTCCATTACAAAGGTGAGATAGAACCCAAAATTGACCTTCTTAATTTCCTGAAACCCCCTTTGAATCATGCCTCTCTCATCCTGGAATACAAAGCTAATCTTCCGGGCATCAAAATCAAGCGTCACCTTGCTGGCAAACCGCTTTCTAAACGCCAGACTCACGCCATAGGCCGGCAATACAAAAACAAGCGCGTTGAAGATGGCATCCACCGTTGCTATCTTTGTGATAAAAACCCCAAGTAAGCTAAACAACAGCAGGAATGCAAATGCAATCCCATGGAGATGCTTAAAGAAGAGGCTCTCTTCACGCGGCATGTAAAAGGTATAGTTATTTTTTCCAACAGAGTCTGTCATAACCTGTAATTCCGTTCTGTACGCATATGATTAGTGTTTAGGGTCAACGCTATATTATACATTTAATAAATTCTCTACTCTACCCATTGTTTCTTTATTTATTTGTCAACAATGAAGATTTTACCCCACTGCTTTCTCTGCTCTACGGTTACTTGAAACGTATAATGACCGCGTCGGCGCGGCGGAGACCGATAAGGTGATCCGGGGAATTTGTGCTTAGTAGGGAGTAAAAAGGTCACTTTTGTCACAATGAAAGAATTGACCCCATCCTCTCCTCTTCCTTATTGTTTTTACCCCAAGAGATTTAACTTTAAATCGCTAAGTGATACTTTGCCCATTCAACAAGCAATTTCTTCTCAGGTGATTCGTGAAGCTTTTGAAGGAGTTGAATAGCCTTATTTATAGCGTGTTCTATGTCTACCTTACAAGAGGAGTATACACCAGTGGCATAGAGCAGTTTTTTTATAGTTGAACGGTCAGTACTTTCTGTTATCTGTACTAACTTTGTAAGACGTAGAAGCGGAAGAGTTGCTCTTGAAATGGATAAATCCATGTTAGTTGAGTCATAATTATTATTCACAATCATATTTTCAAGGTCATTTTTGAGACATCCAGCTTCTCCCAACAGACGTGCATAACTATCGAAGATTTGGAACAACTGGCTATTCGAGTTAATGGCACACGGGCAAGTTAAGGCCCAACGACCCAATGCTGTCTTATCATGATGTATCTTTTGAAGCAAGTCTTTTGATAAATTATCTTTGAAGGTGCTGCGTGTTTGCACAGATTGACCGCTATTTACATCAAAAATAGTCTGAATAAGATGGACAGTAGCCTCTTCTTTCAAAATAGAAAAGGCATTAATAATGGCAACTGCAATGACTTGCTCACAAGAGAAGAGTGCTCTATCAATACCAAACCTTTTCCAAGCGGCAACATCTCCTCGTCTAAAATCATCTCGATCAGCTATGTCATCTTGAATTATTAGCGCTGTATGTAGCAACTCACTAATAGCTCCGATAGTAGACGATAGCTCGGGATTAAGATGGTTAATATTCCCTGAAATGACTGCGAGTGCAGACCTGAATCTGTTACGTCCTTTGTCCAAAGTATATTTGATCGGTTCCCAATCGCATTCAAAAGTCTTCATCAAAGAGTTGATGTATGGCTCTATTTGCTTATTATAAATATCACAGAATCTTTCAAGTATCATTACGCCTCTTTATCACCATCCCTACAAGAAACGGCTTGATATAGGCAGGAAAATATATCTTTTCTGGAAATCTCATTGTGCTCTAAAATTGCCCTTGCCCTGCAACCACCTTGACAACGATCCTTATTATCGCATTCTCCGCAGAACTCTTGATTCCTTATAGATGAAACAATCTGAGAGAAACCGAGCGACGGATTCTGCAATATATCAGCAAGACTATTGTTTCTTATGTTGCCAGCACAAAATTCGTAATCAAGCAAAAGAGCACATGGGAATACATTCCCATTGGAAGAAATGTAGATCTCGTCGACACCGGCAACACAGGGCTTACGAATGCCCTTCTTTTGGAAGTAGTGAGTGTTCGCTTTGAAAATCATCTTGGCAATTTCTGACATTTGTCTCGGAGATAAAGAAAATTCATCCCAGAAAATCTTTGCTCTCCCAATCCTTGAAATCAGGTCTGGCTTTATACTCGAAACACCAAGACTTTTCCCCAAGCGAAATACTTCATCCACCTCCGTATAGTTTTTCCTCGAAATTGTCATAATAATATCTACTCTATATCCCAAGGACACCAGTGACGAAATATTGCGAACTACAATATCAAAAGAACCCTTCAATCCCCTGATGTCGTCATGAGTTTGAGATGATGCACCATCTAAGCTCACAAATATACGCGGTCTTATTACGGCCTTAAGTAAGCCAAGTATGTCTTGATTAAGAATAGTCCCGTTTGTATAAAAAGCAATTTGTATGCTTTGGTTTGAAAGAAATTGTGCAATCGGGGCGATGTCTTTTCGGAGGAATGGCTCTCCTCCATAGAAGCGAAAATCTCTTAACCCCATGGCTACTAACTGACTACAGAGAGACATTACCTCTTCAAATGAAAGCTCCTCAACAATCGGTATACCAGAGTCATTAGAACATTGACGGCAATACATGTTGCATAATTTTGTCGCTTCCCAAAACACGGTTTTCATTTCTTGTCACAAACCTTTTAAAGAAACGGCGTAAGAAGATGAATCCAATTTTTCCTCTGATAAATTAATCAGTCAGGCTCAACCCTCTCCTATATTTGGAAACTGTTGCAGGTATCAAGTCAGGCACGTTTTTTTCTAAATAATCAGTAAGCATCTTCAAATTAATCCTATGGATAAAATCTGACTTTAATTCTATTTCAATTTGATATTCATGAGCTGACTTGCTGTTACGTTCATACTGAACATCATCAAACGCCATTTCGAATTTTATATTCTGATCAGTCAATTTAATTTTTTTCCTACTATTTTTTATTATCATCCGTGGTTCCAAATGAGAGAACTTCGAAGCAGCCAATAAGGCAGGTATATACTTTGTTATATGATCTTTCGCTTCCTCCAAGCTATCAGTTATTAGCTCTTTCTCATATTCAAATCTTTCATTTTGACCCTCTCGGGATTCCTTGCCGACAGAATTAACAGTGGGCGTCTTAATAGTCAAAATAGTCTTCCCATTTCTTTTCCGAATCCTCAAAGTAATGCCTGCCTGATTAAGTAATTCATCCGCCGTATCATAATAAACGTCAACTTGACGATATGACGGTTCAATATCAGAAATGTCATAATTTCCCAATTCTCTTATGCCATCTTCAACTTTCTTGAATAGTTGATGATCCTCAAAGGCATATTTTTTTTCAATTTCTATTTGATTTCTTCTATTGAAAAGGCGGATCAGATTATTAATATCATCAATAACATTTTCTATATTTTGAATTTTATTGTTTTGTTTCAGAACGTCTATATTTATGAATACTATGTTTTTCTTTTCATCTAATTTATCTGTTATAAGTGCTGACGCATCCATTAAATCTTTCAAGGACCCATCATTTTTTAGTATCCAGATATTCTTTTTACTCTTTTTATAAACATTATTCTCAACGCTATCTTCAAGCCAAAAATACTCCCGCCCATAGTCTGCCACTTCATATCCATTATTTGATAATAAGTCTTTTAGCTTTTGCTTAAATTCGCCGATGTCTGCGTCTGTATTGTCAAGAATCATAATCTGTCTATATTTGTTTCTATCCAGCAGCGTCGCGCATAATGTAGACAACAAAGAATCACTACCATTCTTCCAATTTAAAAACAAGGCTAACATTACCGAGTCATCCAGAGAAACATAATCGCTGACAGTCATGTCTTGTCCTTCAAACGTTTTTATAATGGCGATTGGCAGGTTATCTCTTTTAAGATTATTACCTTTATATAATTCGAAGGCTCGATACAAAATCTTCTTCAATATCAATTCCATTTCACACTTAAAGTCATGTAAATATATTCCATTATGCATTTGATACCTGGCTAAAACATAGTCTTCTATCGTTGGTAGATATTTTTCTTGAACACAAACATAGTACTGGTTATCACTTACAGTCAATGTAAGCGCATTAATGAGGCGTGAAAGGTCAATCTTCCCATATGGCACGCCAGTAAAATAGGAATCTCGAAGGAGGTAGTCCATTCTATCTGCATCAAGCTGACTACTTATTAGTGATGACAGAACAAAAAACAAATCTATCTTATTGTACTGTTGTCTATCTAAACCCCTTTTTTTAATTAACCGTTTGTTAGTAAGCAATTCTGCCAGCCTATGCGGAAACTCTGGCTCAAAATGCTCTACTAAAACTTGTTGAATTCTACTTTCAGAGGATGTAATTATAGCCGTTGTCCAATCTTCATGCTTCTTCTGTTTAACAGTATTTGGCAACGCATTTTCAAAAGCGTGTGAGAACGGTCCATGGCCAATATCATGCAACAAAGCAGCTGCAAGAGAAAGCTCGATATCCACATCGTCAATTTTGACATTAATATTTTTCAATATTGGACGGAAGTGCTCAATTAAAAGCTGCATTACATGATAGCAGCCAATTGAATGAGAAAATCTTGTATGCTCAGCTGTCGGAAACAGCATATTAGCTGTGCTCAATTGGCGAATTCTTCTCAAACGCTGAAATTCTGGGGTATCGATAATCTTTAAAAAATTATCGGAAATAAAAATGTCGCCGTGTACAGCATCTCTTATTATCTTGCCTTTAGGTTTTGTTATATTATCTTTCATATTGATCCTTTCTCGGGATCCAAGCTGATGGACAAAAAAAGGGCAGGCTACTTTTCCCCATCCTTATCCGTCCTTTTCGCCCTCGCTATATTTCGCAATGAACCAATCGCCACCGTATTCATCCTGCATCCTCCTGAACAGCAACCCGAAACACCCTGCCGGAATATGTCAAAACGAGCAATAACCATTATTGGGATGTGTCCTTCTGCTCCCCTTCTCCTGTTTCTCCGTTTTTATCAACCTAAATTTTCTAAAAAGGATTTTAAAGTTGACAAAATATTTAACTGAGTTGCAACGAAATCCTGTGGCCCACATTCAGCAGGAGTTTTTTTACTGCTATACTTCTTAAAAACTTCTGCATTTCTTTTACGTTTTTTCTCAATTTCGCGTTTATTGCCATGGCCTTCATCATGCCTCAACATATTCCGTAAAAATTTAACATCCATCACGAATTCTGGAGGAGGTGAAGATAAACGACTACATGACCCCGACCCTTCGTATATGAGGAAATACAAGCTATCTATGAATTCCCCGTATTGTTCGGCTTCATGGCATGGCACAGGTAATGTTTTGGTCGCCTTTATAGACTCCGTGGTCATCTTAAAAAGATCTTCACCATTATCCGCAGCATATTTTTTATTAATTGTATATATCATATCTGATATGGCATTTGCATATTCACTCAAAGCTTTTTCGGTAGCCGTTGTTTCAACCGAAGTGCCTCCCAAAAGAGGTGAAAAAACTGGATATTTAAGAACAAGCCTACGTGAAAGAATATTAATCCTGTTTGTTAATGAGGATCCTCCGGTAGAGTCGTAAGTAATAGCTTCTTGGTATTTCAATAACTCTGTTTCTTTGCTTTTAACGCCTTTCTCAACCTCAGATGCCAAATCGGTGAAAAAAGATTCTACAAAAGCTGCAAACAGATTAGCAGTACCTTTGTGGAGATTATATCTAACGACTTTTGAAGCAAGCATACACACTGATAGAACATTTGCTCTGTTTCTTAATTTATCAGATTTACGCAAGAAGGCACTATCAAGGTATTTCAATGCTTCCTTTATCCGCTTTGCAAGATCACTCTTTTGACTAAAAGTACGATTCTCTTGTAATAAGCCCTCCAATTGTTTAAATCGCATCTGTGGCTGTATTCCTCTTGCTTCAACAAAAATCCACTTGATAGCAATGTCAAAGTGAGCAAATCTTGTGTCTATTAAAGATATTTTCTTGCTGAAAAAACTCTGTTCTGTAATCCATTTACAGAAGTCACGCAATTCGCCACCGACCGCATTTAATTTCTCAGGAGTATTCAACGGTGCTCCAAACTGTAATCTCAAGAACAGATCTTCAAGCTCGCGATCGGACGCGTCCTCTATTTCTTCGATATGTAACTCAAAATCATCAAAGGCATCTGATATTTCATCAGGCATATCTTTATAATATTCTCCGCCAAACTTTTTCGCAGTTTCACTGTCTAATTTGAGTTTATTATCATAAAATTCCCAAATTGCTATAAGACGCTGTTGCCCATCGACGCAGTCAAAAATACCATCTTCATTTTTTCTGAAATAAAGCTTTGGAAGATTCCAACCTCTAAGAATTGAATCAATCAGTTTTCTCTTTCTATCATTTCCCCATACTGGTTCTCTCTGAAAATCTGGCATCTCGATACGATCTCTGCGTTTATAGAGTTTGTCTAATGCTCTTCTTCGTAATTCCATTTTCATTTTTTTATTTCCGTTTTGTTTGACCTAACCCATCAAAAAAAATCATTAGCGCCACATCCCAGTTAAAAGTTCTCACTATTTGGCGATATAGGCGTTCAGCCCGATTGTTAAGGGCCTCCCTTCTACTATACAAGATGTTTTTATATTACCTCTTGTGCTGACTACTACAAGCGTTTTCCCGGATGCGCTTGGCGTAGGCTCCTCCAGGTCGCAAGTGATAATGAGCTTATTCCCTTCGATTTTCGCTTCAATTGCCATGTGTGTCACCTCAGCGTATTGGCGCCCCATTTTTATACCTCATCATGCAAGCAGGCACTATCCAGTATAGAGGGTTTAGTAAATAATGACAATCAGACAATACCGCCTTGACAAGCTTTCTATGAAGCTGTTACTGTTAAACATAGTAACATTAACTGTACCCGGACGAAAACTGCGTCTTTGTAGTACCTCACTGCACCACGTTTTTTCCCCGAACAGAAAAAAAGGAGTCTCATGGAATTCAAAAATTTTCAGTTTCACCCTCTTGTTGCGGCCGGGGTAAAGGCCGCTGGTTATAACGAGCCGACACCGATACAGGTGCAGGCGATCCCATCAGTTATGCAAGGCCGTGATGTTATGGGCCTTGCGCAGACAGGTACCGGCAAGACCGCTGTCTTTGCGCTGCCGATCCTGCATCGGTTGATGCAGGGCGGACGCCGGAAGGTGCGTGCCCTTGTTATCGCCCCGACCCGGGAACTGGCAGAACAGATTCACGAACATATTACCGGACTGGGCCGTAAGACCGGCCTCCGCAGCGCCACCATTTATGGCGGTGTAAGCATAAATCGGCAATTTGAAAAGCTGCATAGAGGTGTAGAGATCATAGTGGCATGCCCGGGCCGGTTGCTCGACCATATTGGTCAGGGCACAATCGATCTGTCACAGATAGAGGTGCTGGTTCTTGACGAGGCAGACCGTATGTTCGATATGGGTTTTCTGCCCGACATACGGAGGATACTGAAGCATCTCCCTATAAAACGTCAGACCCTGCTTTTTTCAGCCACAATGCCGGAAGAGATACGTCGCCTTGCCGGGGATGTGCTGAACGATCCGGTCACGGTCCAGGTGGGACACACTGCACCGGCGGACACGGTGTCTCATGCCTTATATCCGGTAGAACAGCACCTGAAGACCTCGCTTCTTATGGAACTGCTGCACCATACAGATACAGAATCAGTACTGATCTTTACCCGCACCAAGCATCGGGCCAAGCGCCTGGGAGAGCAACTGCAGAAGGCCGGATACAGGGCTTCATCATTACAGGGGAATCTGTCTCAGAATAAGCGGCAGGCTGCACTCGACGGTTTCCGTGACGGCAAATACCAGGTACTCGTTGCCACTGACATTGCTGCCCGAGGCATAGATGTCTCTAATATATCTCATGTTATCAACTACGATATCCCTGACACTGTAGATGCCTATACGCACCGGATCGGCCGAACCGGCCGTGCTGCGAAGACAGGAGATGCCTTCACCTTCATTACACGGGAGGACGGGGAAACCGTGCGCAGCATCGAACACGTCCTGGGTGAAAAGATAGGTCGCCGGTTTATGGAAGGTTTCGATTATAAGAAGCCTGCGCCTGCGCGAGATCGCGAGTTTGTCCGTTCGCCTCGTGCAAGAGCACCCGTGAGGTCAGGCATGACTATTGAGCGTGCACAGAGAAGGGCTGTGCATACTATATAGATAATAAAAGAGGGTGAGGGCCAGGTCAATTTTCTTTGCATTATACATGATGATTGTAGTGCCCAAATCTGCCCGGCTTTTTTAACTCTTCCATCCAAAGCCTCAATTCTTTCCTCGTTTCCTTGTCTACGAAAGAAAAAATACGTTCTATGGTGTCGCGGGAGGAGGATGGGCTATGGCCTTTTACTTTTATAACCTCAAATGCGAGTTCGTCGTGGAATTTATAAAATTTGCGGTAGAGCAGGGCGTTCTTTAATAGGCGATTTGTACTCCCGGAAAGAAAGCGCTTGGCTTCCAATCCAGGTCTTCTTTTAAGAAGATCCGTAACGCATTTGGAATCGGAATATACCTGCAATTTCTCCGTCCCGGAAAGTTGGAATTCTTTTTCATACTCTTCAACTGCCCATAAGACTGTCCGGATTTCGAGTGCTGCAGACGAAGTCTCTTCAAATCTTCTTACCTTCAGCAGCCCGGCCAGTTCGAAGACTTTTACGTCTGAAGGCGGCCTGTCAAGGAATGAGCCGGATACGATAAGACAGGCCCCCACGCCGGCTTTATTTTTAGGGTTCAGACTCGAATCTGTAAAAAGCGCCATACTTTTCATGAAGTGAATAAAGGACAAAAGTAATTTACATGATAACTGCTTACTAACCTTTTATCAACGGCAGTTACTGATAAGGTCATAAGTATGAAGACATTGATAATTAAATCCCTCCTAACCTCCCTTTGCCAAAGGGAGGGAAATTACCCCTCTTTGGCAAAGAGGGGCGAGGGGAGATTTTTCAATAATGTCGTCTTACTAATAACCGCCTTAGTAAATGGGTCTCTGCGGCCGGTGTCTTGGAACCGGAGAGGCGCCGGGGAGCAAAAACCCGTTCTTGCACAACCCATAACCCATAAGAGATAAATTCCAAATCCAGCCCCCTGTGCTAAAATGGACCATGTCCGAAGAAAAATCGAAATTGGTCTACTCCACCGACAAGCTTATCTCCCGAAAGGAAAAACCGGTCGGAAATAGTGTCAAACCGAAGCTGAATCCTGTTCATCAGAAGGTTATTGTTCGGCTGGACCGGAAGCTGAGGGGCGGGAAGTCCGTCACGGTAATCGAGGGTCTCCAGATTCCGAAAAAAGATAGGGAGGCACTGCTTAAGGAATTGAAGGCGGGGTTGGGAGCCGGCGGCACAGTCAAGGACACGTCTCTTGAAATCCAGGGCGATCACTGCGATGCGCTTATTACAGCATTGACAAAAATGGGCTATAGGCCAAAACGCTCAGGCGGTTGAGAATGGGAGAGCATTAGTGTAATTTTTTGAAAGGCCTTGCTTTTTTACCTTAGGACGTGATAAGCTTCAAGTAGAATTTTAGAAGTTTTTGCTGTTTATGAGGCCACAAAGACTTTTCGACTTGGTGGCCTTTTTTATTTGTTAAGACCTTCTGAGATTTGAGTTTTAAAAAAAGGAGGTAAAAGAAATGGCTAATGGAACAGTAAAGTGGTTCAATGACTCAAAGGGTTTTGGCTTTATCACAGGCGAAGACGGCAGTGATGTTTTTGTACACCACACTTCAATCCAGGGCAACGGCTTTAAGAGCCTTGCCGAGGGTGACTCAGTAAGCTTTGACACCGAAAAGGGACCGAAAGGCCCCAAGGCAACCAATGTAGCAAAGCTGTAATTGACCGGCAAAAGCCCCCCTGCTTCTGCAGGGGGGCTTTTTTATTTTTGGAGGTAAAAGCAGCAGCCTGCTGACATCTGCAAGAAGTTGAAAAAAACCGGATACGGTGAATTTTCCATACACTGTCTGATTGGTTAACCCGAAAAGTGCAATTCATTCATTTTAAGGCAGGTATATATGCAGAAAAAGCTTTACCAGCAGCACCTTTGTAAGACACATGATATTCAGAGAGCCTGAATATTTTCATCAGTAACGATTGATAACATTGAATAACCTAATTCTGCTTTGTAAAGGTTTTTATGCATATATGCCTGCTTTGGTCATCAGATAAATGCACTTTTCGGGTTAACAGTTTCATGGTTTCCAGTATTCTTCAAACTTCCCACCTTTTGTTATCCAGACAACATAAGGCGCTACCGTCACATCACCCTTTGAATCAAACCTTATCTTCCCGATGGCGCCATTGAATTCTATCGAATGTAATTTATCGATTATTGATACCCCCTCAGTTGAATTAGCCTCTTTAATTGCAGTCAACATAATATTTGCAGCATCATAGGCATAAATAGAATATGGGCCAATCTCTCCGTATCTTGACCGGTACTTATCAATAAAGCCTTTTGCTGATGGTATATTCTTTGGGTCAGGGCTGAATGTAAGATAAGTACCCTCAGCTGCAGGAGCTCCGGCAATCTCGATAAACTTTGGGTCTATTGTCCCATCACCACTCATAAACTTAGCGTCCAGTCCTATCTCCCTGGCTTCCCTTACAAGTAGCCCTGCTTCAGGATAGATACCACCGAAAAAGACAAGCTTGGGATTTTTATTTTTTATTGCTGTCAGAACCATCTTGAAGTCCTTATCTCCCTGGATAATCCCTCCATAATAAACCACTTTTACCTTATCACCGATAAATTTCCTGAACTCATCTGCAAGTCCCTGGCCGTATGTTGTTTTATCATGAAGGACAGCAATTTCCTTAAGTTTAAGATAGTTTATAACAAAATCGGCTGCAACCCTGCCCTGCTGGTCATCCCTGCCGCAGACCCTGAATACATTTTTATAACCTTTTTCTGTAAGGCGTGGATTGGTTGATGCAGGTGTAATCATGGGAATTCCTGCTCTGTTATAGACATCCGATGCAGGGATAGAACAGTTTGAATTAAAATGGCCGATAACACCAACCACGCCGTCATTAACCATCTTATTTGCAACAGAGACAGCCTGTTTGGGGTCATGCTGGTCGTCGCTGATTATCATTTCGATCTTCTTGCCAAGGACTCCGCCTTTATTATTCCACTCCTCAACAGCAACCAGGACACCATTTTTGAAATCCATGCCCATTTTCGCCTGATCACCTGTCATAGGTCCGGCAATGCCGATCTTTATTACATTCCCTTTCTTTTGACATCCAAAAGATACAAGACAAAAACATAAGATAATTAATACAAACCTCCTCATACTATGAACCTCCTGATATTGCTCTAATCTTCTCTGAAAGTTTTATCGGCGTTGTAGTCATCTTTAAAAGATAATCCTTTGCTCCTAATGCCATAGCCTTTTCTACATCAGTCGGAACATTCCTTGTGGATAATATAAGAACAGGGATTATCTTAAGGTCTGGGTTTATCTGCATCAATTGGAGTATATTTAAGCCATCCATACCCTCCTGCCAGAGATCGAGAACAACAATATCTGGCTTTGACTCTTGTAATAACTTAACCGCCTCCAGATAATTTGATGCCTCGAACACGGTAAAGTCATCCCGAAGAAGCCTCATTTTATAAACAGATTTCGATCGTACATCATTATCAATAAGGAGTACCTTCTTTTTACCAGAGACCTCAACTGGAGAAACGTGCTGAAGTCTTTCCAACAGCCTTTTAATCCTTATTGACTCTTCGTGGGAAAGACCGCTGAATTTCACCCCTATACCAACGCCTAACTGTGTATGCTGGACTCTTGCCTTTGCCTTGATAGGCACGCCGTCAACATCAAAATCCAACTTGAGTAGATCCCCTGAGTTAAACTCTGCCTGTGTATATATGTACATGCCACCTTCACTGATATCGAATGCCTGAGCCTTCAGACTGCCATTTATTATGACATCCTTTTTAATTAAAATCCTTTCTACTTTTCTGTCCCGCATATTTGGTAGTTTATACCCGATTACTTAATAATATCCATGAACCTTGTGGTGTTTTCTATGATATCTCCGCTTAATATCGCTGATGCAACTGCAACTGCGTCAACTCCTGTATCAAGAACCAATTTGATATTTTCAAGGTTTATTCCCCCTATTGCAATCACTGGAATTTGCACATGCCTTTTTATCTCCTGAAGCATATCAGTCCCTTTTGGTCTGCCGGCATCTTTTGTTACAGTATGAAATACAGGGCCAAAGCCGATATAATCAGCCCCCTCTTTTTCTGCTTCTTTCGCCTGCTCTAAACTGTGGGTCGAGATACCGATTATTTTATTACTCCCCATAATCTTCCGCGTTTCCCTTATCGGCAGGTCGTCCTGACCGAGATGTACTCCGTCTGCATCTACAGCAAGTGCAATATCAGCATAATCATTTACTATAAGCACAGCATTAAAGTCCTTTGTTAGTTTTCTTAGCCTGATTGCTTCTTCATAAATTTCGCGCCTTGATTTCTCTTTATCCCTGTACTGAACCCATTTCAAGCCGGCTCTCAGCACTTTCAACGTCATCTCTTCACACGAAAGTTTACATGCTTTTCGATCAGTTATAAAACATAAACCGCCTAAATACATGAAACCACCTTTATTTTTAACTTATATGTATTATGCCAAATTTCTGTCAAGTTATAGTCTCTGAACCTTTTATCTTCTTCTCTATCTGTGAGCAGATACCGTGAAGCATCTTTAATTCCCAATCTGTCAGCCCCGCTCTGCCTATTAGATGTTTCAGGTTCCTCATTATTTTCGTCTCAAGGTCTCTATTCCCTCTGGGAATGTATTCAAGCAGGTTCAGGGCTGAATTTATATGTTTGTAAAGTTTTTCAAGCGCTTCATGTTTAACTAATATAGGTGTTTCTGTTTTATACATCTTGTGACTCAGTTCATATGCGACAAGTAACACACTCTGTGCAAGATTGAGTGAAGGAGTTTCGGGATCTGCAGGAATTGTTATCAGAAGACCACATTTCTCGACCTCTTTATTGGTTAACCCATTGCGTTCCCTGCCGAACAGGATTGCAACTTTGTTCTTTTTAGCAGCAGCGATGATCCTCTTGACACTTTCTTTCAACGGCACAATAAGCCCTCTTCTCCTACCTAACCGTCTTGTTGTACCGATAATGAGATTCTTATACTTAATAGCATCTGTGAAACTCTTGTGGCCCATCGCATTTTCAAGGATGGTAACCCCCTGACATGCCATCTGTTTTGCCTCGCTGGTGAAGAAATATCCCGGGGTTACCAGTTCAAGATTTTTAAAGCCCATATTCTTCATTGCCCTTGCAGAGGCGCCGATATTGCCGGGCTCCCTCGGCTCAATGAGTATAAAAGAAATATTATCCTTCCACGATTTCATAGTAGTCTCTTTTCTTTTTGGTAATCTCCCCTAACCCCGAAAGCATTCGGGGCTGCGGCTACAACTTTACTATAAATAAAAACTGCCTCTTTAATAAATATGTTATCATTTATCCTCATGGAAAAAAGGCTTCAGAAGATTCTCTCTGAGATGGGGATTACATCAAGGAGAAAGGCCGAGGACCTGATATTCGAAGGCAGGGTAACTGTAAACGGCCGTATTGCAATCATCGGCACAAAGGCAGACCCGGTTAAAGACCACATAAAGGTTAACGGAAAACTCCTCATAAGACCAGAGCCAAAGGTTTATATCATGTTTAACAAACCTAAGAATGTTGTTACATCCCTTCATGACCCTGAAGGAAGGCCTACTGTAAAAGATTTTCTGAAGGGCGTAAAATACAGGGTCTTCCCTGTGGGAAGACTTGATTATGACTCTGAAGGTCTGCTTTTATTAACAAATGACGGTGATTTTGCACATGCAGTGCTTCATCCGTCAAAAAAGATTTCAAAGACTTATCTTGTTAAGGTAAAAGGAATTCTTGAAGAAGACGAGATTGAGAAATTGAGGGCAGGGGTAAAGCTCGTAGAAATGCTTACAGCTCCTGCAAAGGTTAAGAGGATTAGGAAGACAGAGAATAATTCATGGCTTGAAATGACGATATATGAAGGGAAGAAAAGACAGATCAGAAGGATGCTTGAAAAAACAGGCCACGACGTTCTGAAATTAAAGAGGATAAGTGTTGACGGACTCGAATTGGGCAAACTTGAACCGGGGACATTTAGATATTTAACGCCTGAGGAGAGAGATAAAATAAAAAAAGAAGTGGAGGTTGCATGATTCAGGATAAAGGATGTGGTGAGATAAGGGAATCTGATATAGGCCAAAATCTTACCCTGTGTGGATGGGTCTTCAGGCGGAGGGACCACGGCGGGCTTATATTTATAGATTTGCGTGATAGAAGCGGGATATTCCAGATTGTCTTCAGCCCTGATGTATCAGGTACTGCACACGAACTTGCACACAATTTGAGGAGTGAATATGTAATCTCTGTTTCAGGTGAAATCAGGAAAAGACCTGCTGGTACTGAAAATCCAAATATGCCAACAGGTATGGTCGAGATGTATGTAAACAAACTCGATGTCTTGAATGAATCATCCCCTCTGCCCTTTACAATAGAAGATGCTGCTGATGCATCAGAGACCCTGAGACTCAAACACAGGTACCTTGACTTGAGAAGGCCGGAGATGCAAAGGAATCTAATTATAAGACATAAGGCTACGAAGGTTATCAGGGACTATCTGGATGAAAAAGGATTCCTTGAGATAGAGACACCCATGCTTACGAAATCTACACCGGAAGGCGCAAGAGACTACCTTGTGCCGAGTCGTCTGAATCCCGGACATTTTTATGCATTACCTCAATCTCCTCAGCTTTTCAAACAGATATTGATGGTTTCCGGCCTCGAAAAGTATTTCCAGATTGTGAAGTGTTTCAGGGATGAAGACTTACGTTCAGACAGACAGCCTGAATTTACCCAGGTTGATCTGGAGATGTCTTTTGCTGACAGAAAAGATGTTATTGCGCACATTGAGGGCATGATGAAGAGGCTCTTTAAAGATGTCCTCGATGTGGAGCTTGAAACACCATTTGAAAGATTGAGTTTCCATGAGTCTATGGAGAGGTTTGGTACTGACAAACCTGATCTGCGAATCGGCCTTGAACTCAAAGACATGGCTGACCTATCAGAAAAGGGTTCATTCAAGGTATTTCTCGATGCGATTCAGTCAGGCGGAAGAGTAAAAGCAATGAATGGCAAAGGCATGGCAAATCTTTCGAGAAAAGAAATAGATATGCTTACAGAGGAGGCGGTCTCTTTTGGCGCAAAAGGACTTGCATGGATAAAGGTAAAAAATGGTTTTGAGTCTCCCATAGCAAAGTTTTTCCCTGAAGAAATTCTCAGAGAGATGGCTCAGAGGCTTGAGGCAGAGGAAGGGGATTTAATGCTCTTTGTTGCTGATAACGAGAAGGTTGTTCATGATGTATTAAGCAGAATGAGATTTGAGCTTGGGAAGAGATTAAACCTGATAAAGCCAGGATATAGGTTTGCATGGATTACAGACTTCCCGCTCCTTGAATGGAATGACGAGGAAGACAGATTTGAGGCAATGCATCATCCGTTTACTTCACCCATGGATGAGGATATTGAAAAAATGCTTACAGGAGATATTAATAATAAAGAACTACTCTCTTCGCTCAGAGCAAAGGCATATGATATTGTCCTCAATGGCTATGAGATAGGAGGCGGGAGCATCCGTATCCACAGGCGTGATCTGCAGAGGAAGATGTTTGAGCTTCTGAGGATATCAGAGGATGAGGCAAAGGTAAAATTTGGTTTTCTGCTTGATGCACTTGAATATGGTGCGCCTCCGCATGGAGGGATTGCACTCGGGCTTGACAGGCTTGTAATGATTATGGTCGGTGCAACATCCATCAGGGATGTGATTGCATTTCCAAAAACTCAGAAGGCATTCTGCCTTATGAGCGGCAGTCCGTCTGCGGTCGAGCCAAAACAACTAAGAGAGCTTTATATCAAACTAAACCTGCCTGAAGTGTAAAAGATAAAATCTTATTTGGCATATATTGGCTGATTGATTCAAAATGCACATTACGGAAGAACATAGCAGGAAGTAACTTCGAGGAATTAATTTTTGCCTTTAGTCTTAAAACTTCTTTACGTAATTGATATATGAATCGTAATTGCGTTTTACTTCGGCTATGCTGTCTCCGCCGAATTTCTCGAGAAAGGCATCTGCAATAGTCAGGGCAACCATTGCCTCTCCTATAACACCTGCGGCAGGCACAGCGCAGATATCGGAGCGTTCATATGCTGCTTTTGCAGTCTCTTTCGTAATGATATCAACTGACTGGAGTGGCTTTCTTTGTGTCGGTATTGGTTTCATTGCGGCCCTCAGGATTATCGCCATTCCGTTTGTCATCCCACCTTCGATTCCCCCGGCATAGTTTGTTTTCCTGTAAAACTTTGAACTTTGAACTTTAAACTTTGAACTTTCGTAAAATATCTCATCCATTACTTCTGACCCGAATCTCCCGCTCATCTCAAAACCAAGACCAACCTCGACCCCTTTTATCGCCTGAATACTCATTAATGCTTGTGCGAGCCGTCCGTCAAGCCGTTTGTCCCACTGGATATGACTGCCGAGACCAACAGGAACACCGATTACAAAAACCTCAAATATACCTCCGAGGGAATTGCCTTCTTTAATAGCCTTATCTATAAGTTTGATCATTTTTTTCGATTTATCTTCATCCGAACACCTGACAGAAGATTTCTCAGCCTTTTTAAAGATAGATAGGAGTTTTTTTTCTGAACTTTGAACTTTGAACTTTGAACTTTGAACTTTTATTTTGCCTATTTGTATAACATGGCTTCCAACCTTAATATTAAATTCAGATAAAAACTTTTTTGCCATTGCACCCAATGCTACTCGCATAGCCGTCTCTCTTGCACTTGAAC
>Ga0315282_10005210_pt1 | contig 22242 bp, 12 predicted proteins | sample YL17G07_20_MG_FD_203693 | JGI IMG/M metagenome (GOLD analysis project Ga0315282, IMG submission 203693) | Sediment microbial communities from Yellowstone Lake, YNP, Wyoming, USA - YL17G07_20 | ecosystem: Environmental > Aquatic > Freshwater > Lake > Sediment | place: USA: Wyoming | collected... | reverse complement strand
GCGATAGCTGTGTATGGACGCTCAAGCCGGGAGGCGGCAAAAAGAATTAGCCGAAAAGGTCAAGTGCCCTGCCTAGCAGGGTGTTGAAAAACCCAAGAGAATTGTGGAGTGAGGATTCCAATAACTAATCTATGGAAAGGAAAACTGTTCACTTGACCAAAATTTCAGAGAGGATCTTATGAACAGAGAAAACCAGAAACTCCCATTGCGGGAAAAAATCGGTTATGGGTTTGGTGATTTTGCCTCTGTTCTGTTCTGGCAGAGCATCACCATGAACATGATGTTCTTCTACACTGATGTATTCAAGATTGCCGAGGCTACAAAAGCAGCAGTTGTTGCAGGCACAATGATTATGGTCTCAAGACTCTTTGATGCGGTTATCGATCCTGTCATCGGCATGACTGCGGATAGGACTGAAACTCGTTGGGGAAAGTTCAGACCGTACTTAATCTGGATGGCTCTTCCATTGGCGATCACGGCAACATTGACTTTCACCACCCCCAATTTTGGACCCACTGGTAAGGTTGTCTATGCGTACGTTACCCTGTTCCTTTTTATGGCTTGTTATGCGGGTATCAATATCCCTTATTCCTCGCTACTGGGAGTTCTAACGTCTGATCCAACGCAAAGGACAAGTGCTTCGTCCTTCAAATTTACATTCGCCTACATAAGCGGTATGACAGTTTCCGCGACTTCTCTCTTGCTGGCAAAGCATTTCGGCAATGGTGTCGACACAAGAGATCCGGGTGGGTGGACGAAAACAATTATGTTATACGGCGCCGTAGCTATCGTTTTCTTTGTTCTCACATTTCTTTTCACAAAAGAAAGAGTAAGACCGCAAAAAACTCAACAGACATCCGTCAAGAAAGACTTAAAAGACTTGGTAACAAACGGGCCCTGGATAATTCTGTTGTTCTCGACATTGTCAATGATAATGTTCGTTGCTTCGAGAATTGGAGTCACAAATTACTATTTCAAATATTACATCACCAGCTTCACCGGAGTCAGCCACCAAACGATCAACTACAATTTTCTAGGGTGGAGCTTCACTTGGGGTTTTGAAGAAGTGGCTACAGTGTTCAATACGCTTGGTCAGGGGTCTGCAATACTCGGAGCTTTACTGGTTCCACTGTTGACGGCAAGGATCGGGAAGAAAAATGCTTTCCTCGCATTGTTTATAATTGCCATTGTTAGCACCGCTTCATTTTATTTTCTAACACCACAAAACTTAACTTTGATTTTCTTACTCCAAATAACGGGTTCAATAACAGGTGGCCCATTGTCACCGGTCATCTGGGCGATGTACGCCGATACTGCTGATTATTCTGAATGGAAGAGGGGAAGAAGAGCCACCGGCTTGGTTTTCTCTGCGTCGGCAACATCTCAAAAGGTGGGATGGGCAGTTGGTGCGTTGTTTACAGGTGCACTGCTATCAGGTTATGGTTTTGCACCCGATGTGGCACAAACTCCTGAAGTGAACAAGTTGCTGATTACGCTCATGAGCATCATACCTTCTGCGTTCGGCATTCTTTCGATCGTCCTAGTTCTGTTTTATAAACTGGATGAAAAGACGATGAAAGGGATCGAGGCAGACCTGGAGGAAAGGCGAAGAGCGAGCGGTGAAGGAATCGTTGCCGCCTGAGCTGAGATGGTGTCTTAATCTACAAGGAGGAAAGAACCTGCTGAGGAAATGATGTTGAGGCTAGCTCGGCAGGTTCTAGGGTTGTAAGAACGTGCGGTATAGTCAGAGTGAAAGGGCGAAACCATGAGAAAAACAATTATCGGCGAAGCATTGCCAAATATTCCCTGGGAAGATAAACCGAAGGGATGCATTGATGTTCTCTGGAGATATACTCGGAATCCAATAATTAATTGGAATCCAATACCTAAAGCTGCGCGTATCTTTAATAGTGCTGTTTCGCCGTACAATGACGAATTTGTCGGAGTCTTCAGAGCCGATCAGAAAAACGGACGGGCAACCCTGTTTTTTGGAAGAAGCAAAGATGGGCTTGCATGGGAAATAGGGCCCGATCCAATTCAATGGGTTGATGAAAAGGGGAAACCAAATCCGACAAGCTATGCCTACGATCCAAGGTTGGTTCAGATTGATGACACTTTTTATATCGTTTGGTGCGATGACATGCGAGGCGCGTCAATCGGTTTAGGCAAGACTAAAGATTTCAAGACCTTTATCCGTATGCCAAACCCGTTAATGCCATTCAACAGAAACGGTGTCCTATTCCCAAGAAAGGTTAACGGCAAGTACCTGTTGCTGAGTCGACCCAGCGACAGCGGACATACACCGTTCGGCGATATCTTTATGAGTGAAAGTCCCGATCTCATTCACTGGGGCAACCATAAATTCGTCATGGGAAGAGGCGGACAGGGCTGGTGGCAGGGAACGAAAATAGGAGCCGGACCAATTCCAATTGAGACTACAGAAGGATGGTTATTGTTCTATCACGGTGTTTCAACCACCTGTAACGGTTTTGTCTACAGTTATGGAGCGGTAATCCTGGATATCAACGACCCCAGTAAAGTATTATACAGAACCCGTGATTATCTTCTCACACCAGAAAAGATATATGAGACAACCGGTTTTGTGCCAAATGTAGTTTTCCCTTGCGCAAACCTGTGCGATGCAGATACCGGAAGAATTGCTATCTACTATGGTACAGCCGACACCTGTACTGCTATTGCATTCACGCAGGTCGATGAATTAATCGACTACATCAAGAAAAATTCAGAAGTATTTTAAGAACCATCTCACCAGACCGATGATGGTCTCGACAAATTAGTAGGAGGAATCACAAAATGCAGTTTGGATATTTTGATGACAAGAACAAAGAATATGTCATTGAGCGGCCGGATACGCCAAGATCATGGAGTAATTATCTCGGTTCCACAGAATACGGTGCTATCATTACCAATAATGCAGGTGGGTACAGCTTTTTTAAATCCGCCGCTCAAGGGCGCTTCACGCGTCTCCGGTTCAATGTGATTCCAATGGATCAGCCGGGGCGATACTTTTACATTCATGATAAGAACAGCAAGGATTTTTGGTCTGCTAGCTGGCAGCCTGTTGGCAAATCATTGAAAGAGTACAAATCCGAGTGCCGTCATGGCACTGCTTACACGAAGATCTCCTCTGAATATTCATCTATTAAGACCGAGGCACTCTATTTTGTGCCACTTGGTCGAGACTATGAATGCTGGCTGCTCAAGGTAACAAACGCCGGCAGCAAGAAGAGAGATCTGAGCGTCTTCACGTACGTTGAATACGCCAATAACTGGAAATTATCTCAGGATATGGTCAACCTTCAATATTCGCAGTTCATTCTGAAGATGGACGTGGTTGATGATATCATCGACCACGGCACGAATGTTTATATGCCGCAGCGACCGGATCATTTTGAGGACGATGGGCAGGGACGTCACACCTTCTTGGCTATTGTTGGAGCCAATGTGAAAGGATTTGATACAGACCGGGAAGTTTTTCTCGGACCTTACCGTACGTATGCAAACCCGATTGTTGTAGAACAGGGACAATGTAAGAATTCATTGGCCGTAGGCGACAATGGATGTGGGACATTGCAGGTTGACGTCGAGCTGCAGCCCGGCGAATCAAGGGAGTTAGTTGTTCTCATGGGCATTGGCGCTGCCGGTGTTGAAGGCAAGAAAGCTATTCAAGAGTTAGGAAGTCCAGATAAAGTTCGGGAGGAATTCAGAAAACTAAGAGATTTTTGGCATTCCAGGATACAAGGGATGACAGCTGAAACCCCGGACAAAGAACTTGACAGCATGCTGAATATGTGGAACCCGTATAATTGTCTTATCACGTATGCTTGGTCGAGGGCTGCAAGTTTAATTTATACGGGTGAACGAGACGGCTTGGGATATCGTGATACAGTACAGGATTTGCTTGGCGTTCTGCACACGATCCCGGACGAAGCAAAAGAGCGACTCGAGCTCATGATCACCGGGCAGGTCTCTACGGGCGGGGCTATGCCTGTTGTAAAACCCTTCGCCCATAACCCCGGGAGCGAAAGAGCGCCCGATGAAAAAGAGTACCGTTCCGATGATTGCTTGTGGCTCTTCAACACGATTCCTGCCTATGTTAAAGAGACAGGCGATATTTCGTTTTATGAAAAAGTGTTGCCGTATGCTGACAAAGGTGAAGATACCGTGCTCGGACACATGAGGCGGGGAATACAGTTTAGTCTGGACCGCTCGGGGGCACACGGACTTCCCTGCGGTCTGTTCGCTGACTGGAATGACTGTTTGGCACTTGGTCATGACGGAGAAACTGTCTTTGCCGCATTTCAATTACGATATGCGCTCAAAACGTATATTGAGATTTGTGAGATGCTCAAGAAGCCGGAGGAGTTGAATTGGGCCAATGAACATCTGAAGAGACTGGATGATAATCTAGACAAACATGCCTGGGATGGAGAATGGTACCTGCGTGCATACAGAGCAGATGGCTTGAAATTCGGATCAAAAGAAAACGAGGAAGCATCCATTTTCTTGGAACCGCAGCCTTGGGCGGTTTATAGTGGTCATGTATCCAAAGAACGAGGCGAGAAACTGATGGACGTTGTTAGGAATCGTCTCTCGACAGATTACGGTCTCATGATCTGCGATCCTCCAGTAGAAAAAACTGATCCCAAGGTGATAAAGGCAAGGCTCTTCAACAAAGGGATGAAAGAGAACGCCTCGGTATTCTGCCACACGCAGGGTTGGGCAATAATTGCTGAAACGATCTTAGGCAGAGGTAATCAAGCTTACGAGTATTATCGCGAGTTTATGCCCGCTGCTTATAACACCAAAGCCGAAATCCGCGGCATTGAACCCTATGTGTATTGTCAATTCACCAACAGTAAGTACAGTCCACGTTATGGTGCATCCCGCCTTCCGTGGTTGAGCGGCAGCGCATCGTGGGCATACTACACCGTGACACAGTATATCCTGGGCATTCAACCGGATTATTATGGGTTGAAGATCGATCCATGCATCCCATCAGATTGGAAAGAGCTGAATATCACAAGAAGATTCAGAAAGAAGAACTTCAACATTGCAATTAAGAATCAGGGCGGTGTTCAAAAAGGAGTGAAGAGGATAATCATCAACGGTAAGGAGATTGAAGGCAACCTCATTTCATTAGACCTGATTAAAGAGAATAACGAAGTCCTTGTTGTATTGGGACGCGACGTTTGATATCTCGGAAACTCTCATCGGCGTTGGATTGGCTCGCGGTAATCCAGAATGTCACATTATGTTCACGGCACAGATTCGGAAGAACAGAAGCGTCTCACTCTTCTCAATACCGTCCTTCTCAACGAAGCATGTTTGAAAGAGCTGGCCTTACGGGGCGGCGAGAAAATTCTCGATGTGGGAAGTGGGTGAGGCCAATTCTCACGGGCAATCTTAGAACGGCAGTCACGATCGGATGCAGCCTTCAGGCGTTTTGAACACGCCAGATTGGTACGCCGAAGGGTGATCAAGAACTCAAGGAGCTACCGGTCGTCATACTGGGGCGGCCGTTCCCGTTCCTGCGCTTGGCCTCGGGATGGAAGATGGGAGGAGAGCTTCTTGCACAGCAGTCGCATAGCGTACTGGTGGTTATAGTCACGGACGTGGCAAAACTCATCGAGCAGCCACTGATTGGCCTTTTTCGATGAATGGCAGTAACGGTTGCAGATCGCCTCAAGGTATTCCTCCTTGCTTTGGTTGCTCATAATACGGTGCTCCCCTGCCGCTTTGGGTCACCTATACTATGACGCGACGACTTTCCTGCAAGACCCCTTCGGTTACCTTTCTTATGAGTCAACGCGAGGGACATTTTTCTCTTGACTTTTTGAATGTTTATTTACACATTTGGAACGTTCCAATTAACATAAAGCTCGTTCATAACGCGGAGAATCTTTTTCAATTGCTTTAGCAAAAAGAACGAAAGGAGGCAGCGGGTGCATCTTTTCTATTTAGTCCCACCATAAAGATTTGCGCCCACCAAAGAACCCTGGAATGTCTATGGGTACAAAAAGAGAGACATCCCTCAGGAGGAGAAAAATGTGCGTTGAAACAGCCTGTGGTCGAAGCAAACTTGCCTGCAGTTTCTTGTTCACTCTTCTCTTCTTAACGCTGCAATCTCTGTACGCTCAAGGATCCGGTTCTATCAAAGGGCGAGTGCTTGATAATGAAACTGGTAGTCTTCTTATCGGGGCGAATGTCGTGATTCAGAATACCAGTCTTGGAACACCAACGGATCTCGCGGGAGGATTCTACCTGCGCGGTGTTCCGGTAGGTCAGTACACACTGCGGGTATCCTACATCGGCTATGTCGGAGTTACACGCGAAGTGACTGTTAAAGAGAATGAGACACTGGACCTAGAGTTTCGTCTGGTCCCGCAGGCAATCACCGGAGAGCCAGTGGTGGTGACGGCTCAGGCCTTTGGTCAGAGTGCAGCGATCAACCAACAACTTGCATCCAATACGATAATCAATGTTGTTTCCGCGGATAAGATTAAGGAATTGCCGGATGCAAGTGCTTCCGCAGCATTAAGCCGCTTGCCAGGCGTTTCTATTATGAACGGAGATCAAATTGTCATTCGGGGAATACAAGCCAAGAATAATATCATCCTCGTAAATGGTGTCCAGCTTCCTTCGACAGATTTGAATACACGTGCTGTGAATCTGGGTTTCATTTCTTCAAACATGCTTTCGGGTATTGAAGTGATAAAAGCCGTTACGCCGGATATGGATGCAAATGCTATCGGCGGAGTGGTTAATTTGCGCTTGATGGAAGCACCCGCAAATCTCCATATAGATGTGCTTACACAGGGTAATTATAATAGCCAAGCCAGAACATCAGATAACTACAGATTATGGGGAAGCGCCAGCGATCGATTTCTTGACGATAAGCTCGGTGTTTTTATTCAAGGAAATGCGGATCGCAGCAATGCAGGAAATGATCAGACCACCGCTGCATACGGCGTCAACACTGACTATCACTCGTATCAGACCTACATGATGAACACTTTTACGTGGGATCAGCAAGTCTATAAAACTTCAAACTACGGTGGTAGTCTCATCCTGGACTATGCTCTTCCTCATGGGAAGATAGTTCTTCAAAATACACTGACCCGTAATCTGAATGATAATGCCGATTTCGAGTATATAGCTGGTCTTGGCGGCCAACAAACTGGGCTGCTAAATTTCACGGCGCCTCGCAATAAGTATAATAGGACCTTGGATGTCAGCGCCTTTCAGGTAGAAAACGATTTTGGTCCGGTAAAAGCGGACCTTACTCTGTCTTATTCGTATAGTAACCAACATACCGACATACGGTATGGGGATGGGACAGATTTTTTCGGGTTTACAAATTCACATAATAATCAACCTTTCTTGGATGCAAATGGAAATCCTGTCAACATGACTCTCTTGACTGGCATTCAGAGGCAAACTCTCACCCCGGACGACATGAACAAACTGCTGGTCAATCCTGCTTTTGCTGACAGTGCTGACCTCGAGAATTGGGCTACGATTCGCTGGAATAGTTTTACTCAGCATTTCTATAACTCAGCTCTTAATTTTTCGGTGCCCGTTACTTTTTCATCGGATGTGTCGGCGACTTTCAAGTTTGGAGGAAAATTTGCCCGTACAACTCGAGCTAATGATCTTGAGGAAGATTACAAGAGAACGGGAGATGCTGATATGTGGTTTGCTGTAAAGGACTTTATCACCGGCACAGCTTTGAGCACGACCAATCCTCTCCGGTTGTACATGATCAGGAACAACGATTACACAAGAGGACAATATTTTCTTAATAGCAGCTATCCTATCACAAACGTGATCGATATCGATCGGATGGACAACTTCCTTCCTCTAGCGGCAACTCAGTGGGTAAACGCACGACATGTTGAGAACTCTTTGCGATTTGATTTTAACGGTGCGGAAATATTCAGTGCAGGCTATTTGATGGGTACATTTAACTTCGGACCGCGATTGACTATCCTTGGGGGAGCACGATTTGAACATTATAACATGAACTACAGGACACCGGCTCTCATTTATGTGACTCATTCGGTTGACGGCACGTCCAAGTTGTATGACACATTAAATACGGCTAATCGTAATGATGATAACTTGCTGCCGAACGTTCAACTCCGATACAAGGCTACAGACTGGTGTGATTTGAGATTGGCATACACCAATACACTGGTGCGTCCGGATTATAATGCCATCATGCCGAACGTCTTATTTGAGCCGGGCAACTATGGGCAAGCTGGAAATCCGAATCTAAAGCGAACAAATGCAAAGAACTATGATGCAGGCTTGTCTTTTTACAGCAATGAGATTGGCCTCTTGACTCTCGATGGTTTTTATAAACACCTGGACAATGTCTTTTACTTTGCGAATACTCCCGGCATCTACTATCAGAATCTGCAAAAATACAATGCATGGTTTCCCGATTCGGCTTTTTGGGCAAGCAAAGGGCTTTTCGGGACTGCCGCTCCGGCTGCATCAACACCAATACAAACTTATTTGAACAATCCCAACCCGGCTCATATTTACGGCCTGGAGTTCAATTGGCAAACGCATTTTTGGTATCTGCCGAAGCCGTTCAGTTATCTGGTGTTCGACATAAATTACACGCATGTGTGGTCCAAAATGGACTATCAACAAGTGATAAATACCGATTCACAATATACGTACATCGATCCGGTAACGCATAGACCAAAGACAGGGGACGTCTGGATCACAAGAGATACAGTTCGCAATGCGAGACTCCTCAACCAGAGCAACGATGTGCTCAATGCGTCAATTGGAATTGATTACAAAGGTTTCTCGGGACGTGTTTCATTCAATCTACAAAGTAACGTGATCACGTCTGTGTCATCATCGACGGCAGAGGGCGATCAATTTACGGGCAACATCTACAGGTGGGACATTGCCATACGACAGCAATTACCGATCGAGGGTCTAAGTCTTGGCCTCAACGTCGAAAACTTGTCTCATCAACCGATATACACATATCAGAACTTCCCAAGAGTTCAAAACGGGCCATTCTTGGACAATGTCGAACAAACCAGATATGAGCCGAGGTATGTTGAAGTGAATTTGAGATACAGTCTCTGAGCTTAGGCCCACAAGTCGTTCACAACACTAATCCTAGTTGGTCAAGGAAAGGAGGGAAGGAGAGGCGGGAATCATGAGAGCAAAGCTGTAAAATGCAGTAAACCTGTCTTCAAAATCCAAACAGGAGGAAAGACAATGAAAAGGACATTGTTAGCGATGTGTGTAGCAGTACTGAGTATGTTCAGTATTGCGGGCGCACAGACCTTGATGGACTATGTCAAGCAAGTGAAAGGTGATACGCTAGTCGTTAAAGACTTTATCGATATGGGTAACGTAGCGAATAGCCTTGCAAATGTGCTTAATGCTGATACCAGCAATGTTCCTGCGGGTCGTGTTTACCAGCTGATAATTAACGGCTATTATCCCCTTACCTCCAACCCAACAACTGCGGCACGCGGTGTTGTGATTGTAGGGGCGAATAGTACCCGCCTGGTGAATAACACCAATGCAGCTGCTGGGCTTCCGATAATCTGCGGCTCCACCGTTTCGGGAGGTAGTACGAACACCGGCGGAATAAACTACGGGGGCAACGTGACCGTCAAGAACTGTGCGATCCTTCCTCGTGCGTCAGACCTAAGTCTCGGCTGGACCTTCTTCTGGGGATCAACCGCGAATAACAGAGTGGTGCTCGAGAATGACCTCTTTGAGGGAACAAGATGGGTTGAAGTTGCCTCAAACTCCGTCGCGGGGACCCGCTTGTATATCAGTGATTGTTATTTTGTGAATCTCAGTGGACAGAACTGCAGACGTAACGGCGGTGTCTATGATAACGTGAGTAACAACACGGATACAATTTGGGTTGAGAACTCAACACATGTTATGGCTGAAGGAAGCATGTACAAATTCAGGAATTTCCAGATCCCGAAGCTCTTCTTCAACCACAACACGTTCGTCAATTGCGCTGGGAGCACTTTCGAGAGTCTTGGATACGAGAGTAATTTGACTGTCACGAACAATATCTTTGTGAATAGCAATTTGCAGCCAACCTGCGATAGCATATGCAAGTGGGACGTTGGTGAGACCGATCCCGATAATCTGCCAACGGGCCTTGTTAATTGCGCGCCGTTGCCTAGCGGTGCTACACAAATGGACAGAAAAATATTGGTTGACAGAAACGTGGCGTATTGGGATTCAAGATTCAATGATATGGCCACGACTTTGAACACGAGGAAAACCGATGGTTCAACGAACTGGGTCTCACAGGCAATCACCATGAACACGAGAACACAATCGATGTTCGATAATAACACGACGTATCCGTATTTGACTGAAGGTACTTGGTATAGGAAGCTTCCTGCCTTTGTTGATCCCAAAAACCTCTTGACATCTGGAGTTGATACAATAAAAGCATTTTCAATGGCAACTGTTGGCGACGGCGGCAACAGCCCTGCCATTATGGCGGATTGGCGAGTGGCTAGTACGGGCGCGGGCAATTACCTTTATTCAGATTGGCCGATTCCTGTTAATCTTGCCTATAGTGACGCCGATTTGAAGACAGGTGGCACAGGTGGTTTCCCGGTTGGCGACCTGAACTGGTTCCCGACCCAGAAGGCGGCATGGGCTGCTCAGAAAAACACGGAGCATGCCACTTTGGAAACCATGCTGCAGACAGGGAAGTTGACCGCTGTCGAGAATATTCCCACCGTGCCCTCAGCATATGCTCTGGACCAGAACTACCCGAATCCATTTAACCCGAGCACAAAGATTTCTTTCACACTCCCGCATTCAGCGAATGCGAGCTTGAAGGTATTTGATGTGCTTGGTCGAGAAGTTGCAACCTTGGTAAATGGATTCACAACAGCGGGTGTGCACGAGGTCCAGTTCGACGCAACAAATCTTGCCTCCGGAGTCTATTTCTACAAGTTAACGAGCGGCGACTTTGAACAAGTGAAGAAGATGACGTTGATGAAGTAAGGATGTTCAGTTTAGTTTTGTCGTTTTGCATAGAACCCTGATAAAAGCTATCAGGGTTCTATGTTTATAATTGTGTATATTTGTTCTATCTCTTGTAAAGAACCTCGGATCTGGTTTGTTCCATGAAGATCAATACCTACGAGCTTTCCCTATGACACGGAGACGACATCGCGCTTTAAATTTTTGTTTTCAGATACTTGCAGCCGTTTCTTTCTTCATGAACTGCAATGCACAAGATACATCACAGAACAATATTGTAGCAAGGATAGCAGACAAGTATACCATTAGTTTTCCCGAGCTCAGGCAATATGTTATCGATTATCAATATGGTTACAGGTACAAAAAGAATATTGTGGAGGCTACGCACAAAGCATTGGAGGATATGATCGTAAGGAGAATGAAGATAATTGATTTTTTTGACTTGGGCTTAAACGAAAAAAAAGAAGCGCTCCAGGGCATTATGCGGATGCTGAACGAAGAGTTGGTGGCCGATTATTACAGAACGCAGTTCTATAGTAAATATGTCAACGAGGACGCCGTACAAGATGCCTACAAGCAAATGGGAAGGGAAGTCATCTATAGGGAAATTCTTTTGGCAAAACCCAAGAATGCGTCGGGACAGACCATACGCTCGTTGAAGTCACTAGCCAGAGAAATAGGCAACAGGATACGCAGCGGTGCTGATTTTGCTGCGTTAGCAGAGAAGTATTCTCAGGATGTGAAAACACGTGATCAAGGCGGTCTAATGCCTCCCCTGAACTGGAAGATGAGTCTTCTAAGTGCTGGCTACGACGCTCTTTTTCATCTCGCAGTTGATGAAGTGAGGATGATTGAAAGCAAACAAGCTATCCGCCTTGTGAAAGTGGATAAGATTGACACTGTTGACGTTCCACCGTATTCAAAAGTACAAGAAGATATTCGCAAAGCGCTTGCGGAAAAGTACGTGTCAGCGGCAAGTAACGAGTTTGATCAGACAAAGAAGAGTCTTGTAGACGAAAGAACACTGGAGTGGAACAAGAAAGGGATACGACAGCTCCTGCGTTGGTCCAACATTCCGAGATTTTATGTTACCTCTTATTCGGATACTTTGAGCTATGCGATTTCCCATGGAAACAATTTCCTCATTTTGAGATATTCCAAGGGGAGAGTCGATCTCAGAGAGTACCTTCGGCTCTTGAATGAGGTGTTGACCTTGGGAAATATTCCCGGGATAAAGGAAAATGATTTGAAAAAATTCATTTTGGAAGCAGTACGAACCGACAAAATCATCAACAAAGCCCGTGAGCTGAATCTGGAAAAGAATATCTTTAATCCTCAAACGAAGAACCCTAACCTGCAAGAGGGAATCATAAGACTCTATAACAGCCAAGTAGTTGAAAAACAAATTCCGCCGGCGACCCAGGAGGCGCTCAAGGCTTTCTATCAAGCAAACAAAGATTCACTATTCTATCAGCTGGCAAAGGTGAATATCTATGCGGTCATCGATTCAAGCAAGAGCACTATCGAGAAGATGAAGCAGAAGCTCGATCAAAATGTTCCCTTTGAAAAATTGGCCAGCGCAATAGACGTAAAAACATTTATCAGAACGCGTGACGGTAGGATAGTTTCGTTTTTTTCAATCGAGCCACCGTACTTAGGCGAAGCTGCCTTTAGATTGAAGTTATCCGAAACTGCTGGACCGATCGAGTACGTCGATTCTGTTGGGCGAAAAAGGTATGCACTCATAAAGTGTATGGCGATCCAAGAAGAAAAACAATTGACCTACAAAGATGTGCAAGAAACTATTGCCAAGCAATTTGCTGACTTCCATAGGGAAAAACTATTCGCAGCCACAGACGAACACTTGAGGAAGAAATATCCTGTGACAATCTATAATGATGTCATAAACCATAACCTGGCTGCTACGGGAATCAAAGTGGAAGAATGAAATATCATCGGGGCAACATTGAATCTGCAAAGCAAATGAAAAGGCGAAGATGGATTTCCCGCGACCTATCTCCTTCACGGTGACAAACCCCCGCAATCTCCGCTGCAGAAGGTTCCCTCAGCAGTCTGTCAACATTCTCACTCAGTGCATTCGGGGAAGAGCAAGTTAAGAAAAACTGCGCCGCAAACATCTACAGAGATGCTTTAGGGCAGACTTTACCTGATATTGAACATACTTTTCAAGGAAGAGCAAATTCCGGAGAGTTAAATGGAAAAAAGAATCATCGCACCAGTAATCGGGATAATTGCTATCTCACTTCTTAACTCTTCTTCATTCTTCGCTCAGACTATTGCAATCAATGCCGGGAGTAATCAAATCATAAATTGGGAAAAGACACACTCAGCACAACTCAAAGGAAGCGTGTCCTCGAACAAAACAAGAATAGAATGGACATGCCCTCAGAATTCCAAAGTGGTTTTTAAGAATGCCCATAAGCCGGTCACAAAAGTTACTTTTCCCCGACCAGGTTACTATTTGTTAATTCTCTCCAGCAAAGGAACCAGCAAGAACTCGGTAACCAGTTCTGTAATCCTAAATGTGTTCAAACCTAATTCTTATGAAGAAAGACTCTCTGATCTAATAAGGTTAGTGACGGTTGATGAGAAGATTAAGCAATTAACGAACGAATCGGATTCAATTCCTCGATTAGGGATTCCTAAGTACCATTATTGGAGTGAAGCTTTGCACGGAGTGCTTGCAAGTGGAGCAACTTCATTCCCACAAGCTGTTGCGATGGGTTCCACTTGGGACCCTGATCTCGTGTATCGGGTAGCTGCAGCTATCTCTGATGAAGCCCGTGCTTTAAATGCTATTAGGGGTAATGGATTAACTTATTGGAGTCCTACTATTAATATTGCACGTGATCCACGCTGGGGTCGGAATGAGGAATCATATAGTGAGGATCCTTATCTCCTTTCTCGAATGGGTGTTTCATTTACCAAAGGTATGCAGGGTAATGATCCCTACTATTTAAAAACTATTTCCACTCCCAAACACTTTCTGGCAAACAATGAAGAAGAACGTCGCCATACAGGTTCTTCTGATGTTGATATGCGCAGTATGTGGGAGTATTATTTGCCCGCTTTTCGGCAGGCAATTGTTGAAGGTAAAGCTTACTCAATCATGGGTGCATATAATGAGGTAAATCATGTCCCGTGCAATGCAAACACGTTTCTATTAGCTGATCTGTTAAGACGTACTTGGGGTTTTGAAGGTTATGTAGTTTCCGATTGTGGTGCTATTGATGACATGGTGGACGGACACCATTTCTTCAAAACCGGTGCTGAAGCGGCTGCAAGAAGTATCCTTGCCGGCTGCGACCTAAATTGCGGAGGAGAGTATCGTCAACACCTAAAAGAAGCTCTTGATAAAGGATTCTTGGAAGTAAAAGATCTTGATCGTGCTTTAGAAAGAGTTCTTTCTGCACGTTTCAGACTAGGCGAATTCGATCCGCCTGAAATGGTACCTTATAGTTCAATTACAAAAGAGAAACTTGACAGCAAGGAACATCGTGATCTGGCACTTGAAGCTGCGCAGAAATCAATCGTGCTGCTGAAGAATAATGGGATATTACCTTTAAAAAAGGACAGCATAAAATCAATTGCAGTTATCGGTCCCAATGCTGCTGAAGCTCAGTTGGGAATATACAGCGGTTGGCCTAACGTCCTGGTTAGTCCTCTTGAAGGAATAAAAGACAAAGCTACTGCCCTCGGTATCAGAGTAGAATATGCAATGGGATGCGTTGTTAGCGGCGGGTCGTTAAGACCCATCGAACCAGAATATTTCGCGAAGATTGAAGGAACTGATAAGACCGGTATGAAGGGTGAGTACTATGATAATATGAATCTATCCGGGAAACCTGTCTTAACTCGTATCGATTCTATGGTGAATTTCAATTTTGGCACTGGTTCTCCGGCTCCCGGTATACCTGAAGATCATTTTTCTATCCGGTGGAAGGGTAGAATAATTCCTCCCGATACAATCCGTCATATTGGTATCAGTACTGATGATGGCGGACGCCTCTTCATGGATGGTAAGTTATTGATCAATGACTGGACCGACCATGCTGAGCAACCGAATAGTGCAGAGGTTGAGTTGAAGCCGGGTAAGGAGTATGAAGTTGAATTCGACCAGTATGATAATGCTTTAGGCGCATGTGCAAGATTAACCTGGGATTTTGGTCGAACAGATTTTAGTGCAGCTAAGAAGGTCGCCGCAAATAACGATGTTGTTATCCTTGTTCTTGGAACTTCTCCCGGTATTTCTCGTGAACAGCTAGACCGCACTGAAATTGAATTGCCACAAGTTCAAAGAGATTTAATTGCTGAAGTCGCATCTGTTAACCCTAATACCATTATTGTACTTGTAAACGGAGGTCCTGTCGCTCTTGCAGGGACTGAAAACAAAGCTGATGCAATAGTTGAAGCATGGTATGACGGAGAATTTGGTGGTAAAGCAATTGCCGATGTTCTATTCGGCGATGTTAATCCGGGCGGTAGACTTCCTGAGACTTTTTATGCATCGACGCAACAGCTTCCCCCGATGTCGGACTATGATCTTATAAATCATCCCCGCACATACATGTATTTTGATCAGCCAGTTTTATGTCCGTTCGGGTATGGACTTTCCTACACTCAATTCGAATATAGCGATCTCAAACTGAGCTCGGACAAAATTAAGAAAGATGGTGAGATTGAAATTCAATGTACAATAAAAAACGCCGGCAAAGTCAAAGGTGATGAAGTTGCTCAGGTTTATGTCCACGACATGAGTGCATCTGTAAAAGTACCAATCAATCAGTTAAAACGATTTCAAAGGATTACACTTGATCCCGGAGAGAATAAAACGCTCACATTCAAGATACCGGCATCTGAATTTTCTTTCTACGATACCAAAACCAACGATTTCAAAATAGAACCGGGAAAGTGGGAAATTCAAGTCGGCAGTTCATCTCAAGATATGCGCTTGAAACGAACTTTTGCAGTTGAATAGAGAGTAAACAAAAGGAAATACAAATGACAAAAGGTGTCAAACTACTGCTGATCTTATTTATGACGACTTTATTTAATGATGCGATTTGCATGGAGAGCTACAGATTAAATAGTCCAAATGCTAAGATCTCCGTCAGCTTTTGGCTTACTTCTGCCGGAGAGCCCGTCTATTCTGTCTCTCATTCGGGTTCAGCTATTCTGAGGCAGTCAAAATTAGGAATTGTTAGAAGCGATGAAGATTTTTCAACCAATCTAGCCGTTGATTCGGTTTCAAATGTGAGTGTTGCTTCCGACAGGTATACACTGCTGCACGGCAAGCGATTGAATTGTACCTACACGGGTAACCAACGCGTTTTTTTTCTGAAGAATACAAATTCAAGACCAATAGAGATCGTTTTTCGAGTATCGAACGACGGTATTGCATTCAGGTATTATTTCCCAGGGGAAACGGATACAACTCTAAAGATCTTCAAAGAAGTAACGTCCTATCACTTTGATCTTTCCACAAAAGCGTTTCTGCAGCCATGTGCTGATGCAAGAATGGGATGGTGTTACGCCTCACCATCCTATGAGGAATATTATAGGACGAATATTCCTGTTGGCACGAGTTCGCCCTATCAAGCAGGATGGGTAATGCCGGCACTTTTCAATTACGGGAAATATTGGATTTGTATTACAGAAACTGCCGTCGATACAAACTATTGCGGTTCGCGCTTAAGCCAGTTTTCTCCGGATGGTGAATACACGGTACAATTTCCCGAGCCACAGGAATGCAGATCTGGCGAACCAGTATTGCCCGAATCGGTATTGCCATGGTATACTCCATGGCGCATCGTTGCAGTAACTGATAACCTTGCAGGCCTCGTTGAATCTACTTTGGAAACCGATTTGGCTACTCCTGCCCGATATGATGTTTCTTCATGGCTTCAACCGGGAATTGCATCCTGGAGCTGGGTTATTCTGAAAGATGATTCGACTGTTTATGAGACTCAACAACGATTCATCGACTTTGCAGCAGCGATGAATTGGAGGTACTGTCTCATCGACGCCTTTTGGGATACCAAAATTGGATATGGAAAAATGAAACAACTTGTCGATTACGCCAAAACGAAAAAGGTGAGGATATTATTATGGTATAATTCGGCAGGAGATTGGAATACTACTACACTAACCCCGCGGGACAAGATGCTCACAAAAGAATCGAGACGTGACGAATTTGAGAAGTTGAAAGATATGGGCATTGCGGGAGTCAAAGTGGATTTCTTTGGCGGCGATGGGCAATCCATGATGAAATACTACATCGATATCTTGAAGAATGCCGCGGAATTCAATCTTGCAGTAAACTTTCACGGGGCGACGTTCCCACGAGGATGGTACAGAACGTATCCCAACCTAGTGAGTATGGAAGCTATAAAAGGAGAAGAATATGTGACATTCGGACAGTACTTTGCAGATCAACAACCTGCACACTGCACGGTCATTCCGTTTACAAGAAACCTTTTTGATCCAATGGATTTCACACCTGTAAACTTCTCAGGCATACAGCACATAGCACGCAGAACTACCGGCGGTTTTGAAATCGCTTTGTCGGTTATATTCACTTCGGGTATTCAACATGTTGCCGAAACACCAACCGGAATGGCGGCTCAAAAAGATTTTATTAGGGAGTATATGAGCACGTTACCCGAGAATTGGGATGATGTGAAATTTGTTGACGGCGTTCCCGGTAGGTTTGTTGTATTAGCTAGAAAAAAGGGAGACAGGTGGTTCCTGGCAGGTATTAATGGTGAAAATTCCGAACGCACCGTAACGCTCAATGTTCCATTTGTCAACAATTCATCTAAAGGTATTCTCATCACCGATTCGACTAATACAAAGGACTTCATAAAAAGAGGCGTTGATTTTTCAACACCGATTACGATAGAGATGTATCCTTATGGCGGGTTTGTTATTAAGACCTTGTTAAAAGGAGAGAATTCCAATATCCATGAATGAGTAGCATATTTGAATTGGCTTCACAAAAGAAGGATTACGTGAATTTCATTGAAATTATACGGGTGACATCCTTCTTTTCTATGGAACATCGTAGTGACGTATAATTGAGAAATAACCCGAACTACTCACAATTTGGAAGGCGGATAAAGATCCGACAAGTAATTATGAAAAAATCCCTCATTGAACATTTGCAGTTTTGTCCAAAGACAGGAAAATTCATAGGTTTTGACCGGTCTAGCAAGTTGTCTCGATTATTATTTCCTTTCATCGGCTTAGCCGCGATGGTGTGGGTATTGATTCGAGTAATTCCAAAGCCGAGCCGTCTAACGTATCCATGTGTAAGAACAGCCATGCCTATTGCGTGGGGATTTATAGGTTATCTGGCAATGCTTGCATTATCGGGTATCGCTTTCTTGAGATCGAAAAAACCGATCAGATACTATCCGGTATTCTTCCTTGGTGCTTTTATTGTTTTTGGAATCAGTGGATTTCTGTTCTTCGATAGTGATATTCTCAGTACGAATATCGATGCGCCTTGTGATGCGATAGTCGATGCAAATCAGCCTATCGGAATTGCGGGGGGGATGCTAGGTAAAGAAGGAAGAGTTGTGTGGGTCCATAATCCCAGTGCAGTCAATCAAAACTGCCAACCGGATTTGCTCAATCATGCCTGGTGGATGGCTGAAAATAATAATCAATCGACAATTGACAGTATGGTATCGGCAGCGATTGACAGCCTGACCGGCCAGAAAAGCGATAGCGCGGCATGGCAAGCATTATTCCAGTACAATAATGCAGCAAGAGGAAAAGGATCTGTTAACTACGTCGCGGGAGAAAAAATATTTATCAAGATAAATGAATGCAGCGCCTGGAGTGGAAATTACAACCCAACCAATCTGTCAAAAGTGAATGGTAGCTGGTACGGCATGTCTGAAACATCTCCGGCGATGGTGCTTGCAGTGTTACACCAGCTTGTCGATGTCGTCCACGTCGCGCAAAGCGATATTTACGTTGGTGATCCGATAAGAAACATTTATAAGGAATGGTATGAGCAATGGCACCCTAAATATCCTAATGTTCATTATCTAGGGCATGATAACTATACTAATCTTGGCAGAGAGCAGGTGAAATCCAGTAGGACTGCATTCATTTATTATTCAGACCGAGGAACCATTTTACATCCGAATATTATGTATTCATTGAAGAATATTGATACAACTCGAGTTTACCATGATTCACTTTATACCATTTTTGAAGATGCCGAATATATGATCAACATTCCCCAATTAAAGGGACATATGCGAGCTGGCCTGACAATGTTTGCAAAAAATCATTTTGGATCTCAGACGCGTACAAGTGCATCGCATCTTCATCTGGGCTTGCCATGTCCGATCGAAATGGAGAACGATACCTCTCGTCTTGGATATGGATTATATAGGGTACAGGTAGATATGATGACGCATTCTCTTCTGAGAAAGAAGAATCTTATTTTCTTGATGGATGCCTTGTGGGGTACCGATTATGAGCAGGACAAACCGCTCAAATGGCAGATGGCACCCTTCAATAATACGTATTCATCATCGGTCTTTGCTTCTCTCGACAACGTCGCCATTGAATCTGTCGGGTATGACTTTTTACGATCGGAATTCACAACCGCCCGTGCAAAAGTATTAGGACATAATGCATTTGTGCAAATGCGGGGGGCCGACGATTATCTTCATCAGGCAGCAGATTCAACAAACTGGCCAAGTAGTATCAGATATGATCCAGATAGCACTGGCGTTCATGTTTATAGCCTTGGCGTTCATGAGCACTGGAACAATTCGGCGGATAAAAAATACACTCGAAATCTCAAAACTGGAAATGGTGTTGAATTAGTAGATGTCGAACAGAGTACAATAACAAGTGTTGCAAGTCTGGAAAGTCCTGCACCGAAATATTTTGAACTCCACCAGAATTATCCCAATCCATTCAACCCGGCAACAACAATTTCGTATATCTTGCCCGAGATATCATCTGTTGAAGTATCCATTTTTGATATACAGGGAAGGACTGTAAAATCATTTGCCTTTAGTGCTCAATCAGCCGGGTCTCATAGTGTAGTATGGAATGCAACGAATTCTCACGGCAGCATGATGTCCAGCGGAGTCTACATATATAGAGTGAAGGTTTCTCCTGTTGGCAGCGGACAAACTTTCGAGAAGTCTGCAAAAATGCTGTTGCTAAAGTAAATCTGTGCAGAAGATGATTCATAAGACAGTAGTTCTTACAGCTTTTCTGGTGACATGTGTTCTGCAAGGAAGTGTCATACTCCAAGAAGGGATTTAGTACCCTTGGAGTATAGCACAAGAACAGGACTATCATCGGATATCTCTCGTGTCGATGTCAGACGTGTTGAACGACGTTTAAATGATCGGCAAAGAAGAGTATTAAATTGCCAGACACCGCTCGAAGTCTTCAGCAAAAGTGTTGTACGTGCTCATTGAATTCAGACCTCCTTTCCATGGAATTGCGTGAAGATTTGCTGAAACTCATTGCTCAGCAAAATGTTGATGCTGAAATTGAGGGAAATTTCAGGACATCAAGTGATGGACAGAATCGTGCGATGACCAAACTCTCGATGGGCGGCATGGTCACAACTGCGGTAACGTTATTCAGTCTCGACAATTTCGCTTACGTCGGATGCTTGAGCGGTGGGCCAAGAATAACAGAACAAGATACTCTTAAGTCCACATGTAACAGAGTATCTGCTGATCCTATCACATTCAATAAGAGAGTCGAGTTGTTCTTTGTAAGCAGAGGTTCGGTTACATCTATGGGCGCACAGAACTGCAAAGACTCTCAAGAAGGCTGGCATAAACAATGTCGTCTATTATGAATCTCCGGGAACGGCCCTTGAACGGCTCACCTGGCGAAGATCTTCATGGCAGTTTGCACAACTTCTTTTTCGGGATTGAAGAATCAAGACAAATGTCGTTATGTCGAGATGTCAACTAAAGCTTTTTGAGGAGATTTTAAAATGAGACAAACGCTATTGTTTATTTTGCTGATGGTCATGTCAGTTAGCGGAACATGTTTAGCCCAAACGGGCCAGGTTTTGATTAACTCCAGTGCTACTGATACGGCACATCCTTCACCTTACAATCTCTATGGGGCGAAGTATCCGCGTATGGAAGCCGATGCCCGGGTTACCTTCCGATTTAACGCGCCCAACGCAAAGAGGGTGCAGGTTGCCATTGCCAACGTTCCCTTTGATATGATTAAAGGCGATGACGGTGTGTGGACCTACACTAGTGAACCGCAGGATAAAGGTTATCACAACTACTGGATGATTGTTGATAGCGCTATCGTGCTGGATCCGGCTACCAATGCATTCATCGGCTACGGCCATATGTGTAATGGATTCGAAATACCCGATCCGGAAGGAAGTTTTTATGAGTTAAAAAATGTGCCGCATGGCAGCGTTCTCATCAAGAATTATTTCTCCAAGACGATCAATGCTTGGCGCCATATCTTTGTTTACACGCCTCCGGGATACGAGACCGACACCTCAACCCGTTACCCGGTACTTTATCTTCAGCACGGTGGAGGTGAGGATGAACGAGTGTGGATTGAAATGGGAAGAACAAATGTAATACTTGACAACCTGATCGCTGAAGGGAAAGCTAAACCATTTATAGTTGTTATGGAAACAAGTGCTGCCTACAAACCGGGTGAAGTTCCCCCTCAGCCATTTCGGCCGAGACCCGCTGGAGAAAGACAAGGACAGCCGGATTCAAGCGCTCGCCCCCACATGTTTTTTTCGTTTGACACATACAAAGAGGTTATGGTCAATGATCTGATTCCTTTCGTTGATGGTAATTTCAAGACCTTAAGCGATGTCAGTAACCGTGCAATGGCAGGTCTGTCGATGGGTGGCATGGTAGCGAGGACGGTCACACTGGCTAATCTCGATAAGTTTGCCGATATCGGATTATTCAGCGGCGGCAGCATTTCCATGGATGATGTTAATAATACACCTGGATTTAAAGAGAAGGTCAAACTCGTGTTCGTCAGCTACGGTAGCCGCGAACTCGAAAACCGCAGAGCCGGCGGACTCGGTCCTTTTGGCGGCGACCCCAAGGTGAACGCTGAAGCGTTGAAACACGCTGGCATTAACAGCGTCTTCTATGTTTCCCCGCTTACTGCTCATGAATGGCAATCCTGGAGACGAAGCTT
>Ga0315282_10005209_pt1 | contig 22247 bp, 21 predicted proteins | sample YL17G07_20_MG_FD_203693 | JGI IMG/M metagenome (GOLD analysis project Ga0315282, IMG submission 203693) | Sediment microbial communities from Yellowstone Lake, YNP, Wyoming, USA - YL17G07_20 | ecosystem: Environmental > Aquatic > Freshwater > Lake > Sediment | place: USA: Wyoming | collected... | reverse complement strand
GATATACTCATGTTATCCCTTCTTAAAATAGAATATAGATTCAAAATACTTATTAGAGTCTCTCTCTGTCCTCATCAAAACAGGCCTATCAAAAACATCTATCAACCTAAATCCACATCGTTCACCAATACCAGGGTAGAGGTTAAACTTATCATTAGCCACAATAAACACCAATGCTCTACTAATAAGATTCCTAGAGACATTTCTAAAAACATCCACTATTCCTTGCACATAATCTTTTTTTGCGTTTCCATTTTGTCCTTTAGTAGCAGGTCCTATTTCTAATTCATCCTGTCTTGGAAAATCAAAAAGTTCATACGCATATCTATGTTGTTCATGATAATCAATAACACCAACATAAGGCGGCGAAGTGAATATACCATCGATCTTTAAATTTTCCGGCAATCTTATTGTTCTTGCGTCCCCTTTGATGATTTCGATAAAAGCATCAGTTCTTAATTTATCAAACTCTTTTAGCCTCTCTATTGTGTCCCAACTATAACGATTAATAAATTTCAAAGCCTCATCAATGGGCTGGCAATATCTCTTATGCTTAATGCACCAATAAGTTTCTCTAACTGGTTTTTTGGGCCTTGCCAAGTCATAATGAGTAATTAGCCTTGCAGAACGAGCAACTCTAGAAAGAATGATCCTTAAAATATCCTGATTTTTGTAATCTTTAATTATACTACGATAAAATAAAATTTCTTGTAAGGCTCTATCCGAAAACCACTCTTTTAGATACTCACTATCTGTTTCAAATCTATCTATACCCTTATCGAAAAGTTCCCGACTTTTGCTTTGTAACCCATAGCTAAAAGATTTAAGCCTTTTTAATGCACCTCTAATTTCTAATTCAACCTCTGGAATGTTATATTTCTTGGTTTTTACTTCCTGAATCACCACATTAAAAGGAGACAATTCTATCCCGACAGAGTTCATGCCCAAAACATTTGCTTCTACAAGGGTTGTCCCGGAACCCGAAAAAGGGTCAAGAATAGTATCGCCTTTTTTGAAATATTTTCTTAAGAAGACTTCAACTAATTGAGGAATAAATTTCCCAAGATATGGGTGCAACCGATGGACATGTTTCGTCCTCTCAAATTCCCTAACGTTCAAGAAGGTTAAGTCGTTCCCCAAAATTTTAATATTCTTTTGGGTATCAGTCTTTTTTTCAATAAGACTCGTATCTATACCGAACTTAACCGCTGCTTTTTTACTTGCCTCAAGCATATTATCAATCCCTTATTAAGTATTTTGCCAATGAAATCTTAATAAATCTTCTTTTCGTGACCCAAGACCCTAATTGCGTCTAATGTTCCGGAAATAAAAGGCCACAAGCAATAGTTGAATCTGGAGAAATCGTTCATTTCTTCCTTATCCACCTTCGATCTATTACATCGGATTGTTATTACAATATTTCTCCATAATCCACTTCAATACCATCGTCGACTTTTTTGTAATAGATAATTTTGACCTCTATACGTTCAGGTAATGCCGCTTTTACCTCATACGTGTGAGGTTTTATACACACAGGTATATCCCCGATGTAACCATCAATACCTTTTGATTCTTCATCAGGTTCAGATAAGCGGTAATCAGTGCCTTTTATCTCGGCACCTTTCTTTAGTATTGCTTCCTGAAATCTTAATCCAACAAAGGTTTTCACAATTACCAAATCTCTTACCCACTGCTCAACTACAGTTTGGTCAATCTTATCCATTGCATTTTTCAAATTTCTTAACATCTGTAGGATTTTCTGAGTGGCATTCCTGATCGCACCAGGCTTTTGCTCCAAATACCACTTCTCCCATTCAGATACGGACTTCCCAGTGAATTGCTGAATAAGCTCAGTCATTTGTCCCACAATTCTTGGCCGTGTCCCTTGTGCATATTGGTTTGCCAGATTGATAAGAGGAGCCGCATACTTAGCGAACTCGGGAGTCTCTATGTCCAAATACTTTCGGATTTCCTCAATGCTAATTCTTACTTTCAAAGGACTTCTCCATGCACTATTTGTTCCTGTAACCTTGAAAATTTAGATTTATATTTATAATCGAAAGCTGTATCAACATCTACTAAGCCATTTTTAATCAAATGGGCGTTTAGGAAAGTCTTGTTCCACAAATAAAGATAGCAAAGTAAATTATTCTTCTCGTCATATTTTATATTGTCAAATTTCATGAACACCCTTTGTCCGTTAGTTTTTTGTCTTAAAAATTGAATTGCGTCCTCATCCTTTTCTGGTTTCTTTTTTACACCTAATAGTCTAACTTTTAATCCATTATTCAGAACTAACATTTCTGGAGAAACTATTTCCTTTACCATATAATATGTTTCTCTTTCAGAAGCAGAATTATCTATTTTTGAACCAAATCTCAATTTTCTGGGGTCAACTTTCCTATCAAATCTTATCGGGTCCTTGAAAATACAGGGTAATTGTTTAATCCTTTCTTTAAAATCTATCTTTTGCTGTTCCTGTTTAATTATCTCAACACTTCTATCTTGAGGAGTGGGCCTCTGCTTTATTTCAAGTTTTTCTTTTATGACTGGCAAAAATGTCTCATTTATTTCGTAGCCAACAGAGTTTCTATTCAGTTTCTTGGCAACCAAGGAAGTGGTTCCGCTTCCAAGAAATGGGTCAAGAACCGTATCACCAACAAAACTAAACATCTTGATAAGACGTCTCGGCAACTCTTCTGGGAACATTGCTAAATGTTTATCCTGCTTTTCCCCAGGAAAATTCCAGTGTCCTGTAAAATATTGATTCCATTCTTCCTGGGTCAGTTTTGATTGATTCTTAATCTCTTTCGATACCCCCGGTGGGTCTCCATATTTTTTGAAAATCAAAATGAATTCATAATCAAGTTTAATAATCCCGCTTCTAGGATAAGGAAAGGAACCCATTACTGTCGCCCCGCCAGTCGTATGGCAAGTAGTAACTTTCTGCCAGATAATGGCACCCATGTAATCAAAACCCGCAGTTTCGCAAAACTTGATTATTTCCGTCCTTATTGGAATAACTTTGTATCTTCCATAATAGACTGAACGAGCAAATTGGTCGCCTATGTTAATACATAAACGACAACCTTTATTCAAAACCCTATGACATTCATTCCAGACCAGATTGAGATTATTGATATACTCCTCGTAAGTATCGTTGAAACCTATCTGCTTTCCATTCCCATAATCTTTCAGTTGCCAATACGGCGGAGAAGTAATAATAAGATGAACAGATTCGCTGGGAACTTCTTTCATCCACCTTGCATCACCAATTACTATCCTGTGCAATGTGTTCATATTATCACCCTGAGGTCTCATATATTAAGCGACTGTTTCTTTAACCCCTGACTAACTTATTGTAGGCTTGGTGGTATTTTTCTCTGGTCTTTTCCACGATTTCTTCAGGGAGTTCGGGAGCGGGGGATTTCTTGTCCCAATTGAGGGATTCGAGATAATCACGGACGAATTGTTTGTCGAAGCTCAATTGGGGTTTCCCTGGCTGGTAACTCTCCTTGTCCCAGAACCTGGAGGAATCGGGAGTTAACACTTCGTCAATGAGAATAATTTCGTCGCCAATAATGCCGAATTCAAATTTGGTATCGGCAATGATAATTCCTCTGGAAAGAGCATAATCGTTTGCCTTTTTATAACAGGCAAGGCTCTTCTCCTTGAGAAAGAGAGAAGCTTCCTCTCCTTCGTTATCTATTAGTTGCTTTTCAGTTATGTTTATGTCGTGGTTTCCCATCCGAGCTTTGGTGGCTGGCGTGAAGATGGGTTGGGGAAGTCTATCCGACTCCCTTAAACCTTTCGGTAAGTCAATGCCACAAACCTTCCTCTCCCTCTGGTAATCTTCCCAGGACGAACCAGCAAGATATCCTCTTACTACACATTCTATATTTATTCGCCCCGCTTTCTTTACCAGCATAGAGCGGTCTTTCAAGACCTCCTTATAGGGTGAGAGTTGGGAAGGAAAATCTTCCACATCTCCGCTAATCAGATGGTTGGGAACAATATCTTTTAAGTAATTGAACCAGAAAAGAGAAATCTGAGTGAGAATTTTACCTTTATCAGGGATGGGGGTGGGAAGAACAACATCAAAGGCAGAAATCCTGTCTGTGGCGACAATCAGAAGTTGTTCTCCCAAGTCGTAGATATCCCGCACCTTTCCTCTAAAAAATAGAGGAATCCCTTTTAGGTTAGTTTCTATGATTGGCTCTGAATTCTCCATAAGTCTGCTTCTAATCCCCCTCACCCTTACCCTCTCCCTCGAGGGGAGAGGGAACTACTATTGAGACTATCCCTCGAGGGGAGAGGGGACTTCTGAGGGGTATCCTCCCTCGGGGTCAGGGACGACCCCGAGTACCTGGTACGGTAGCAGGAAAAGTTAGTTTGCGAGAAGCTTTTAATTTCTTGCTTTACTCTCCCTCTTAAGGAGATATAGTTCGGAAGGAGCATTAGAAATTTCAGCGACGAACAAACTAGCTTTCTGTCATTTTCCCATGCCGACTCGTTGTGCCTTCTGGAATATCTTACCTTCCAATTTTATCTCAGGAGCAATAATTATTTCAGTGAGGTGCATTTCTTTGATGTTTCTCGCTCCCACATTACCCATACCCGTCCTGAGCGCCCCAACCAGATTCTGCGTTCCATCATCCATCCTGGCTGGTCCATATAGAATCTCTTCCAAGGTTCCGGTGGTGCCTACATGAATTCTGGTTCCCCGCGGGAGGTTTCGGTGGGGAGTAGCCATTCCCCAGTGGTATCCTTTTCCCGGCGCCTCTTTTGCCCGGGCAAATGATGAGCCAATCATCACTGCATCTGCCCCACAGGCAAAGGCTTTACATATATCGCCGCCTGTAGTCATACCACCGTCAGTGATGATTGAGACATATCTTCCGGTCTTCTTATAACAGTAATCCCGCGCTGAAGCACAGTCTACAGTAGCAGTCACCTGGGGAACGCCTATTCCCAGTACTCCTCTCGTCGTGCAGGCAGCACCAGGACCAATTCCCACCAGAAGCCCAGCGCATCCTGTCTCCATAAGTTCTAAAGCAGCATCGTAACTCACGCAGTTCCCCACAATCACGGGAATCTTCATCTGGGAACAGAACTTCTTAAAATCGAGAACTTCATATTCTGTAGAGATATGTTTAACCGTGGTGACTGTGGACTGAACCACAAAGATATCGCATCCCGCATCTTGAGCCAATTTGCCGTACCTAGAAGCATTCTGGGGAATCGAGGAAGCAGCAGCTAAAACCCCGGCGTCTTTGATTTCTCTTATTCTCTCCGTGATAAGTTCTTCCTTGATAGGCTCTTTATAGACTTCCTGGACCAAGACTGTTGCTTCATCATTACTTGCGGCAGCTATTTCTTTTAGAATTTTCTTAGGGTCTTTATATCGAGTCTGTATTCCTTCTAAATTCAATACAGCCAGTCCCCCGAGCTTGCCCATGGCAATGGCGAACTTGGAGTCCACCACTCCATCCATTGCTGAGGCAATGAAAGGTATCTCCAGCTTGAGATTTCCGAGCTTCCAGGTAATATCTACTTCATTGGGATTTATAGTAACTAAACCTGGCACTAAAGCCACTTCATCGAAACCATAAGCCCTACGAGCCTCCCGATCTCGACCTATAAAGAAAGGCATCTCTCACCCCCCATAAATAAAATTTCAAATTTCAAATTTCAAATTTCAAATTAATTACAAATTACAGATTACAAATTACAAATTTCAAATTACAAATTAATTGCAAATTACAGATTACAAATTACAAATTTCAAATTACAAATTAATTGCAAATTGCAAATTACAAATTACAAATTTCAAATTTCAAATTTCAAATTAATTACAAATCGCAAATTACAAATTAACACTATTCCACACATAACCAGAGATTTATCCTGTGCTACCAAATCCTCCTTCATTACGCGTTGTCTCATCGAGTTCTTCACACTCTTCCCATTCTATAGGCTCTACCTTTTTGAGCACAGCCTGGGCAATGCGTTCTCCTCTCTTAATCTCTATAGTCTTTTTAGGATTGGTATTAAAAATAATCACCTGCACCTCGCCACGATAGTTGGAATCGACTGTTCCGGGACTGTTCAAGACAGTTAATCCCTTATTTATAGCGAGTCCGCTACGGGGTCTAATTTGCAACTCATATCCAGAAGGAATAGCTACCCTTATTCCCGTGGAAATTAATGCTCTCTCCTGTGGCTTTAACGAAATCTTTTCCCCGGCATTGAACAGGTCAACCCCCGCATCACCTTGATGCCTGTACCGGGGTAGGGGAATATCTTTCCTTAATCTCATCACTTTTACTTTCAATCTCTGAACCTCCCAGGGAGTAGTTCCCTTTGTGTCGGTCGTTCAATTCACCCAGTTTAGACTTATTCCAGTTGGGAATCCTGCTGAAGTATCCCACAATACGGGTTATTCCGTACACCTCAGTGGAGCCGCAATGGGAGCACTTCTCTTTTAATCCCCTGGTCAACTGATGGCAGTCGTAGCAAACTGTAAATTCCGGCGAGATGGTGAGTTGTGCCGCCTTGGTAGTTTCCCATGTCTTCTTCACCAGATTCATTATTGAAGCCGGGGATGGTTTCTCCTCACCAATGAAGGCGTGAATGATGGCTCCGCTTTCAATTAAGGTATGAAATTTACTCTGCTTGACAATCCTGTCCACCAGATTTATGGGAGCACTCGCAGAGAAATGTATGCTATTAGTGTAGTAAAATTCCTCCTTATCAATGCTTCCTTTGATCACTTCCTTTGACTCTGGATATTCCCTTAAGTCCACTTTGGCGAGCCTGCGGGCAGCAGATTCAGCAGGGCTTTCCTCCAGTGAAACTTTCAAGCCATACTTCTTCTCATACTCCTTTGCTTTCAAATACATAAAGGAGATTATCTTTAATCCCAACCTGAAAACATCTTCATCTTCATGTAACTCTTTTCCGGTCAGATACTGTACGCATTCGTTCAGTCCAATAATTCCAATAATGTAAGTGACTTTATCTAAGTCAACATAAGGTCTGCCATCTTGAGCAATCTTTCCTAATTCCCACAAAGGCAATCCTTTCTCTTTCATCAACTCTCCGATAAATCTCTTCTTCTGGAGATGTGCTTCCATCGCCAAATCCATTCCTTTCTCTATCTCCGGGAACAACTTTTCTATTTTACCTCTCCCTGCCCGATAGGCTGCCTGGGGGAGGTTAATGGTAACATTCTGAAATCCACAAAATCTCATCGACTCGGGATGCTTGATAACGTAGTCATCATCGATTTTAGTGCGCAACCTGCAGCATGCCGAAAGAGTAACCTCATCTCGGTCAAATACAAAATAGGGAACACCGTTCTCGCTGGCAATGAGACAGGCATACTCTAATAGTTCATATTGTTTAGGGTCTGAAAACGTATCTGCATTTATGTGGAGGTCCATCTTAGGGAAGGCAAAGATATGCCCGAAGCTATCTCCCTCCCGCCAGACCTCCATCAATGCCTTTGCAAATATCTGTGCTTCCTTCTCATACTCTCCATAAGTCTTTCCAGTATATTCTCCTCCCACTCCGATAGCTGGAACATTCTTCAAATAACTGGGAACTCCTGTGTGAACATTTGCGTCCAGAAATAGGACTTGGCCGCCACGGGAGAATGCCGATTGGGATAAGGAGAATATCAGATATTGGGCTTCCTGCTTAATTTCCCTCGGGCTCATCCCCACCAGATAAGGAGCGTAAAATACATTTATGTAACCCACGCCGAGAGCTCCCGCATAATAAGCCTGCATAGAGGCAAGAAAGGTGTTCAAATGTCCGGTAAGGGTCCTGGCATGTTTTGCCGGCGAGGAGATAATCTCCAGTTTCTCCAGATGGAGCCCATACTTCTTAATATATTCGAGAGAGTGGCTAGAACAATAAACCCTAACAGGGTAACCGAGGTCGTGCAGGTGAATTTTCCCTTCCAGATGGGCAGTAGCTAAATCCCTGGAGAAAATGTTATTGAGTGCATACTGTTTCAATGTCGTTTCAGCAATAACCAGATTTACCGCTTCCGGGTTATGGGAAGCTATGTTACTGTTCTCCAGACTCTTGGAAAAGATTAATTCTTGCAGGTCGTAAGTGGGGATTCCTAAACTTGTCTGTTCCTTAATCTTCTTTCCGTAACCCAATTCCAGTAACTCGCTATCCACTAACTCTCGAATAAAACCAGTGGCCACCTGTTTCATACCGGAAGCAATTATCTTCTTCTCCACATTATGGGCCACTCGATTGGCAACCTTTAGAGGGATGTTTGCTTCCTTGACCAGGGCCTGACTTATCTTATGTCTATTCCAGGGAGTCAGTTCTGCTTCGCTTTCGGCAGTCACCAGAAGGGCGAAGTCAGTGATATCGGTTTTCTTCCTCTTCTTCTTTGCTACCTTCAACTTCTCAGCCATTTTCTGCCTGGCAATCCGATGGAGTATATAAGCCCTTGCAGTTAGTGGGTGTCCACTCTCCATAAGCACGGTTTCAATAGCATCACCAATTGCCTTCATACTCAGCGTCTCACGTGGGAGATAGTTATTCTTCAAGTGCTCTTCTACATCATTAGATATTTTGCGAACCATCCGCCAGGTCTCCCCACCGCCTGCCTTAGCTGCCTTGAATATGGCCTCAACGATTTTGGCTTTATTAAAGGGCACAATACGGCCATCCCTCTTCCTGACCGAAGTAAAAAACCTCTTTTGAACCTTAATCATTCTACCACCTCCTACAAATTGTCGCACGATTTGAAATCGTGCCTACAAATTGTAGGCACAAATTCAATTTGTGCATAACCAAGAATGAATATTTAAATTCAAAACCTATGATTTTGAAATAAGAACTTCTCCAAATTCTTCAGACCTCGGTATTCTCTTCTCCCAGCGGGCAATTTCCACACCGTCTTCTTCCACAATGATTGTGGGAACTTCCAGAGCATCCAAAAGAGAACCCTCGGCCAATCCATCCACAGTATCCAGGTCGTAAAAGGCGAGTTGAATCCTTTCGACCAATTCCCATTTGTCGAGAAAGAATTGAAATTTCCTGAGGGAGGCTTTACAAAGATTACACTCTTTCTTTCCAAAAATCTTGACCTTCATCCGCCTTCTTCCTCCTAATCAAGAATTATAATTGCGAAGCTTCGCTTCGCTACTCCAATGGCGATTGCAAAGCTTGCGCTTTGCTGCTACAATCACATTTGCGAAACGTTGCTACCCCGTTTGCTTTCTAACGGGGTTTATTTTCCCGCTTCAATTTTTTCAGTTCTGTTAAGAATGTATCTATGTCGTTGAACTGCCTATAGACAGAAGCAAATCGCACATAAGCCACCTCATCTAATTTGCGTAGTTTCCTCAGAACTATTTCACCAATTACCTTAGAAGGAACCTCCATTATATAGTCTCTCAATTCCTCCTCAATCTCGCTCACCATTTTCTCAACAGTATCAAGTGAAATTGGCCTCTTCTGACAGGCGCGCAGAATGCCTTCCTGTAACTTTTTGCGGTCGAAAACTTCCCGCCTTTTGTCCTTCTTAATAACCATGAGAGGCATACTTTCAATCCTCTCAAAGGTAGTAAACCTCTTCTTACAGGCATGGCATTCCCTGCGTCTCCTGACCACAGAACTTCCTTCTACTGGTCTGGAGTCGATTACTCTTCCTCCAGAGTTGCCACAAAATGGACATTTCAATCTAACACCCCAACATACAATATAAAGTAGCCCATTTATGGTAACATACTATATGTAGTGATGTCAAGAAAAATTTGAAAAATATTATTTGATTTAGGAGAGGAAATTTTGTGGAGGTATTCTATTTTTTCCTGGTGGACAATAACTTTCTTATCTTCTTTATCAAATCTTCTGTACTAAATGGTTTAGTAATGTAATCGAAGGCTCCTTGAAGGAATCCTTTTAATCTACTTCCGTAGTCGCCCTTGGCAGTTAGCATAATGATTGGGATACCGAAAGAATTCTTGTCTTCTCGCAACCTCCTGCAGACTTCGTAACCATCTCTTTTAGGAAGGAGAATATCTAATATGATAATATCAGGACTTTCTCTGTGTACTTTGTTTTCAGCCTCTATGCCGTCGGTAGCGGTTATGACTTCATATCCTTCAGATTCTAAACTCTCTTTCAAAAGCTGTAACGTATCAGGTTCATCCTCCACTATAAGAACTTTTTCTGGCATAATTCTCTCCAAAACTTTTTTCTATCCCACAAGGGGCAGAAGAATGGCAAGTCTACCACTCTCATCTTCAAAGCGAACCTTTCCGCCCTGGGCTTCTACAATACTTCTAACCATAACCAGCCCTAAACCTCCTTCCTCATTTTCAACATTTCCTTGACCCAGTACCCATCCGGCATAAGGAAGGAGGATCTCTACAAACTTATTCTGGTCAACCACTTTCGGTTCACTCCTAACCGAAAAAATAATTTCCCCACCCGAGGGGGTCTCATTAAGAAAGCTCTTTATGAGTCTGGTAAAAACTTCCCTCAAAGTTTTCTCATCGCCTCGAACGATTGGTTGACTTCTTGGCAACTCTGCAGATAGGGAAATGCTCTTATCTTCGGTTTCTTTCCTTAACGATTTAACAACACTCTCGATAATATCGAGGATAGCTATCGGTTCTTTCTTGAGGCCCAAGCGTCCCGACTTCACAGTAGAAAGTTCACTGAGTTCTTCCACCATTCGAATGAGCCGTTCTACCTGTCTCTTAACAATCTCCAAATACCTCTTCTGCTGTTGGTTGATATCTCCTGCCTTTCCATCCAGTATTTTGGAGACATATTCTTTGATGGGTGTTAAAGGAGAACGAAGCTTATGGAGTGCTAAAGTAAGGAACTCTTCCCTTACTCCATTCCTTGTTTTTAACTCGTTAATTTTTTGTTTCAGTTTTCTCTCGGCTTCCTTATACCTTGTTGAATCTTCCCCACCCAACTCAGCAATCCTCCTCTAAAGGGTCCCCTTTCCCTCAGTTCTCAGTTTTGAGTCCTATTTTCTCAGTTAAGTCCTTATATAGGCATGTCCTATTTTTCCCAGTTGCCTTTGCCTGATATAAGGCCTTATCGGCACAGTTGACCAAATCTTGAGCCTTTTTGGTGTCTATCGGGTAAGTAGCAATCCCAATACTGACCGTTACTTTTCCGCCGGGTTGTCTTTCTCTGTATTCAAATGGAAAATTTTCTACTTCTTTTCTAACTTTTTCCAATATAATGAGAGCTCCTTCTCGGCTAGTTGCTGGAAGAATTATGGCGAACTCTTCACCTCCGTATCGAAAAGCAGCATCTATCCTGCGAAGATTACCAATCAGTATCCGGCTCAGTTGCTTAAGAACCATATCTCCAGCGAGATGGCCATTAGTGTCATTATAATGCTTAAAATCATCGATATCCAGCATTGCCAGAGATAGGAAGTGCGCGTATCTCCTGGTAAGCTCTATGTCTTGAGGTAACCTTCGCTGGAATTCTCTCTGGTTATAAACCTGTGTAAGTTCATCTACTCTAGTCAATTCTTCAGTTTCCTTATGCAATTTTGCATTCTCAATAGCTATTCCCACCTGATTCGCAAAAAGAAGAAGAGGAGTAAAATCGTCCTCTGTTATCCTTCGTTTAAGATTGTTTTGAGAGACAATAAGAGTTCCCAGAGGTTTATCCTTAACCACAATCGGGATAACAGCAAAGCTTTTGAGCTTAAGAAGATTTATAAGCGGGGTCTCAACTCGCTGGTCATGCATTGCATCTTCTACAATATAGGGCTTCCTTTCCTTAATGGAAAGCGAGAGAATTCCCGGTGTCTCGTCAAGGGAAATATTGAGACGCCTAATTCCCTTTATAGAAAGTGCCCGGGAAGAGTCAGCAATACATTTTAATAATTTTTTGTCCTCTACCTCCTCAAGGAGGTAGAGGAATACTTGATCGAAATCGAGCTCTTTCCTTATGTCCCGAATAATCAGTCCCAGAAGCTCTTCCAGTTCCATAGTACTCCGCATAGCTTCCGTGATTTCGTTTATGTCTTTAAGTTTCTGATGGGCAATTATTAGGTCTCTATTCTGGCGATGGCTCTGAATGTCCTTACAGACAAAGAGAAGGATAAGCGATGCCAAAAGGACGTACTTTGCAGTATTATCTAAAACTAAGAAGATATCCAACACTATGTAAATACCAACCAGAATGAAAACCAAAAAGGCAGTGGTCTTAAAAATTCTTCCCATATCTCCACCTATCCGATGATTCTTGCTATCTTCTCCTTCAACACTTCCAAATCGACTGGCTTGACAATGTAATCGGCAATGTGTCCAGCCCATATCTCGTAGTCAGTTTTGAAAGTATCGTAAGCAGTGCAGACGATAATGGGAAGAGCAGGATAGCTCTTCCTGACCTGCTCAAGCAATTTCAATCCACTCATATCGGGAAGCTTAATGTCGAGAATGAGAAGGTCTGCTTTCTCTTTCCTTAAGCAATCAAGAGTTCCTTTTGCGTCTCTCGCTTCGAGGACATCGTATCCTTCTTCAGTCAGTTCGTCCTTGAAGACCTCACGCAAAACCTCTTCATCTTCAGTAATAAGTATCCTCTTCATTATCCCTTTAACCCTTTCTCTTCCTCTTTTTCCCTTGCTCTTTTCATAGGCAGACTTACAATGAAGGTAGTCCCCTTATCTATTTCGCTTTCCAGTTCTATCTTTCCCTTATGGGCAACAACTATTTTCTGACATATAGCCAAACCCAGTCCTGTACCCTGGGGTTTCGTACTGAAGAAAGGCTCAAATACCCTCTTCCTGTTATGGGGAGGAATACCAGGGCCTGTATCGCTAATTCTAATCTGAAGAAACCTTTTATCCTGGCCGGTCGCAATCTTCAATTCTTTTTTCTCCCGACCCTGCATGAAGAAGAGAGCATTCTGCATCATGTTCAAAATAACCTGTTCTAAGAGAGCAGGGTCGACAGGTATGGCAGGTAGACTTTTGTCGAGTTCCTTAATGAGGACAGCTCCGCTCTTTCTAATCTCATCACCCATATGGAGCAGAATCTCCCCAATTACGCGGTTAACACTCTCCTCAACCAAATTTGGCTTGGGCTGACGGGTAACAGTGAGCATATCCTTAACAATTCTTTCCAGGCGGTCTACTTCTTGCATGATATAATTAGTATATTTCTTATTGGGGTCTTCTTCTTCCACCGCCTTGTGTATTCGTTGAGCACAACTTCTTATCGAGCTCATCGGATTTCTCACCTCATGAGCCACAATTACCGACATCTCTCCTATAGCAGCCAGACGTTCTGAGTGAATTATCTGAGACTGGGCCTCTCTCAGCTCTTTCTTGGCCAGCTCCACCTGATGGCGCAACTCTTCGCTGAATCTCTTTTCAGTATCATATAACCTGGCATTTTCTATAGCCAGACCAGCCTGGTTGGTAAAAGTTACCAAGGAGCGAAGCTCTTCTTCTTCTATGGGACGTCCACTATGCAAATTATCTACTAAGAGAATTCCATTTACTCTCTCTTTGGCTACCAGAGGCACTGAAGCCAGGGTATTGGCTCTTCCCTCAAGTCCGGCAAAAATCTGTCCATAAGTCGCTTTCTGGCTGGAAGTATTTCCTTTTTCAGAAGGTGAAGCCACTTTTACTTCTGCCTCGGTCTCTCCCGAGGGAGAGCCCAGTCTTCTTACCTGACTGGAAACAGGCTCCTCCAAACGCATCCCTCCCTCACTAACTCGGGCAATGATGTATGGCCTTCCATCCCTAACCGTCTTTACAATGGGATTCTGCTCATCTTCCAATGGAATCCTTAAAGCCGAAAGATGCTCTCGAGCCACTCCCATTGCCTGTCTGCCCTCAATAAATCCTCCCTTCTCATTTACCAAGCAGATTATTGCGCGATCAAAATTTAAGTGTTTTGACACACCGTCTAATATTATACTCAGTACCCTATCCAGGTCCATAGTGCTGGTCATCGCTCTACTTATCCTGTCCAAAGTTTTCAGCTCGTTCATCTTCTGGGTTATTACAATATTCTTCTCTTCCAGCTCATCCTTTGCTCTCGTAATGAGGCTGGCCATCTCTTCAAGATTTTTTTGAGAAAGAGTGAGTTTCCATATCTGTCCATAGATGACTTTAAAGACGAGGAGTAAAAGTATAGTAATCCCAATAAGAGAAAATGTAACTGATAGAAACGTTGCCCAGCTGGTAGATAGGTTTCGATTGAGGTAGTTTTCGGTAAACCTATAAACTAATAACATTAACAGGAAGATGAAGATTGTCAACCATCTCAGAGGACGCAAATAGGTGGGTTCTTTCATCTTTGCCTCTAAATGCAAGAGAATTCCTTTGAAATATACAAAATATAACTATAAAAGTCAACGCAAAAAGCTAAATATTGGGTGTCAATAACTTTTGGGGAATTCCTCCGTATACTAAACACACAGAGGCCCCCGAAAAAGTATCATTTTCTTTTGTAGGGGTTTGATTTATCAAACCCGTTATCGTCCGGGCTCAATAAATTGAGCCCCTACATAAAACGGAGAATCCCGGACTTTCTCAGAGGCCTCACACAGATTCCGCCTCTTCAGGCGCCAAATTTTTTTAACTTAAGGGCGTTAGCTAACATCAGCGGCATAGCATTAACTGCCAAAAACCTCCCCAGACTACCCTTGCTGCACTCCCTCTCTGTGAATCTATTAACCCCGTCAACTCGAATAAATCTTGAGTGGAGCAGGAATGGATTGGGATGCCAGGAGTGGGACTTCAAGAGAGCGGGAGTAGAATGGTCACCTGTAACTACAATGACATCAAATTTTAAATCCAAAATTTCGGGAATATATATATCGACTTCTTCAATTACTTTCACTTTCTTTTCGTAGTCGCCATCCTCTCCGGAAGAATCGGTTTGCTTGATATGGAGATAGAAGAAATCGAATTTTGCAAAGTTTTCCCTCAGTGTCCTCAACTCATCTTGCATACTCTCTCCTGTCTGGAGAACTTCCATCCCCACCAATCGAGCCAGCCCTTTATACATCGGGTAAGTAGCAATCGCTGCTGGAGAAAGGTTGAACAGTTCCCCCATCGATGGAATCCGTGGAACTTTGGAAATCCCCCTCAAAAGTACCGTATTGGCTGGATGCTCGCTTTTTAAAACCTCACTTGCTTTCTTGATAAAACTATTTGCAACCTCCTCTGCCTTCTTGGCCCGGGCAGAAAGCGCCCGGGCAGGCCTTGCCTTCTCCCCATTTTTCTGGGGGTCAGCGTCGCTGAGCGGGCCATTCAGACCATCACCGCGAAAAATAGCTACAAAGCGGTGTTCCTTACCCGGCCGAATAAAAACTTTCACACCTTTTATCTTCTCTATCTTCTTCCCAAGGAGAGCACAAATTTCTCTATTCTTTTCAGTGGGAATTCTCCCTGCCCGGCGGTCCACAATTATTCCTCGGCTATCCATGGTTGCGAAATTACCCCTGGCTGCAATATCCTTAGGAGTCAACTCTACACCTATCCCCAATGCCTCCAGAACTCCCCGTCCAATAATATACTTCAGAGGGTCATAGCCAAATAGTGCCAGATGAGAAGGACCACTCCCCGGCGTAATCCCATATCCCACAGCGTCAGTTAAGCCACAAATCGAGCGGGAAGCAAGATTGTCGAGATTGGGAGTTTCGGCTCTTTCCAGCTCTGTCTTTCCATCTAATGGCAAACCGCCAACTCCGTCTATGACGAGGAGTAGAATCTTAGAATCTGTTTTAATGGAAATTTCCTTAATCATACTCTCAGAAACCATTTCTATCTCCTTTTGAGAATAGTCTCATCTGTTATAAAACTCCTTCTGCAAGTTTCCAGCCCTTGCCCCCTCGCTTCTCAACATATTGATTATAGATTTCAAAAGCCCTAACTGGATTTTCGCCCTCTTTTCTCGCTCAGTCTCTTTCCTAAGGAAACTAAACAGAGATTCTTCCTTCTGGAAATCTTCGTAAATATCCATTCCCAATTTCTCTTCTGCTTTAAGAAGTTTCAGAAGTTCGTTTTTGGCATTGGGATAAGGACGGATTTTCCCCTCCATAACTGTTAAGTTGTTAGCTTCCATTTGCCAATAATTTGCAGCTTCATTTCCCAGAAGGGAGACTATGCCGCCTTCAGAGAAGAAAGAGCGGAAGATGTATTCCCTTAAATTAGCATACTCAGAGTCGAGGGTCCCTTTTCCTGGGGAAATCGAGCTCCAGTCAATTCTATCTATATCCCTCATAATCTCTTCCAGATTCTTGCTCACTTCTGGTAAATCTTTCTCTTTGAGACCCTCGTCTGAAAATGGGAGGGTCTGCCTCTCTTCAACAATGGACCTTAAGGTTGCTAAAGCCGTTTTAGTCGTCTTCTTAGCCAGTTTCTCAAGTTGAGAATGGGGAGGATGCAAGAGCTCTCCGAGGCTCTTCCCGAGCGATTTATAAAGAGATGCTTTATTCTTTCCCCTCTTCCCCAGAAACTTCAGTGTTTCTCTTCTCAATTCATCAATGGGCTCAGAAGAAAGGACAGTTAGAGTACCTCTATATGGCTTTACTATCTCCTTACCACTTGGATGAACAAATAAGACCTTTACGGGATATTCTCCTTGCTTCTCTACCTTCCAGTGGAAGGAGAATGTGACTTCCTTTCCAGGAGGTATAGACTTGCTATCTTCCTTTTCTTCAGAGCCAATAGAGATTACTATTTTATATCCCACCATCTCATCTCTATCCCATAGACGAGCTAAGCCTTCCCCATCATTTTTCACCACGAGGGAAACCGCTACAATATCTCCTTCCGTTGGTGGATTCGGGACCCAACTGTCCTGAACACAGACAAGTTTTGGCGGAGGCAATACCTCAATCGATTTCTCATCACTCCACAAAAGAGGTTCTATATCTTCTGCCACAGCGTAGAGTAAAGAGAATTTCAGAAGATGCTTGCCTTCCTCAGCCTCCCAGGTGAACTCAAAATCGCCTTTCTTTCCAGGCTCTATCTCGTCGTCAAATTTAACCTCCTTCTGTATCCCATCTACAGAGAAGATTGCCTTGTAACCCACCCCCCTCGCTTCATCCCAGGGGATAGTAAGATTTACTCCCATATTCTCTATTCTTGCTAAGACAGTCATAATGTCCCCACTCTGGGGATTGGCAGGTTTCCAGGACAGAATAAGTGGCACAAGATTTATCCCCGTCTCCACAGTTAGTGGCAATTCAGCCTTAGCTAAGAATTTCCTCTCCTCAAACTCGTAGGAAACTGAGACTTTCAAGTAGTGACTGCCGCTTTCCGCTGTCCAATCAAACTGAAAATTTCCAGTTTTTCCTGGCAAAATGTTAGGTCCTTCCATAATCGAACCTTTCCGTCTCCCGTCCACATAGAGGAATAGACCATACTTTTCACAAGGAAGATCACCTTTGTTTTCCAGGCTTACCAAAATCTTCACCTTCTCCCCCACATATGGTGAGGGAGGAGAAAGAGATAGTTTAAGAAAGAGATCAGGCCGCGACTCGCCAATTCTAAGATCGAGAAAGGTCTCTTCGGCTTTCACTACTTCAAGTACTTTTCTATTGTCAACGACTCCAGGCAGAATTTGGGGATAGACCAACCAATCCCCATCTTCGACTACCCACTCAATAGGACCCAAGCTCACGTTGTGTGCCTTTGGACTAATTCTGGGTGTATCTCCAAAATCGAGAGAAATAGTTCTCTCCTCTTTTTTAGATTTTAACTGGAGCCTCGCAATAAAATCGTTTGGTAGGATAGGTTTTTCGGAATCGTTGCTTACGAAAAGGAAGAATTTTACCCTGTCGCCAGCCTCAAGCCTTCTCGTAGTATCTATTTCAAGGCTATTTATTCTAAGAATAGGTTTTACTTCCTCTATCAATATACGGTAAGAGACCCTTTTCCCCTCACCAGTTGCAGTGGAGAGGGAGGCACTTATCGAATGTTGACCTCTTTTGGGTTTCTCCCATAAGTAATCAACAAATGGGGTATACCTGATATCCGAAATGGGAAAAGTATCGATGAGCAAATCATCGAGATAGAAAATTAAACGAAATTTATCTCTGAATTCTGCCATTATCTCCTTCGCTTCAATGTAGGCTCTGATGCGGACAGGAGCGTCGTCCTTCAGAACCTCAGCTAATTTGCCTTTCTGAAAAAACTCAATCTTAGTTATCGCAACCTTATCAAATAACTCCCCCCCAAAACAATTCGGAAGGGGAGAGAGCAGAATACAAATAGTTGCTAAAAGGAGAAACTTACGGGTGGCCATTCATAATTCCTTTAAACACAATCGTAGCCGAGAGTTTTGGTCTCACCTTATGCCATTTTCTCTAATCTCTCAATTCTTTTCTGGATAGGGGGGTGAGTGGAGAAGAGAACTGCAAGCCCTGCCCCTCTCAAAGGATTGACAGTAAACATGTGTGCGGTTGACTGGTGAGCGGGTAATCTCCTCTGGCTCGCACTGGCTTCCAGCTTCCCGAGTGCTCTAGCCAGACCGAGAGGATTACCTGTTACCAGAGCACTTCCCCTGTCAGCCAGGTATTCGCGCGAGCGAGAAATCGCCATCTGAATTATCATAGCAGCCAGTGGTGCTACAATTGCAGCAGCCAGAAGTCCTATCGGCCCTCCTCTTCTATCTTCCCGGGAACCGTACCGGCCAAAAATCGCTGCCCAGCGCGCAAACGATGCCAGAATCATTATTGCCCCGGCAATAGTAGCTACCACAGTTTGAATCAGGATATCACGATTTTTTACGTGCGCCAATTCATGCCCGATTACTCCTATCAATTCCTCCTCATCTAAAATCCGCAGTATACCTTCAGTTACTGCCACTACAGCGTGTTGGGGATTTCTCCCTGTGGCAAAAGCATTGGCAGCAGGATGGGGAATAACGTAGAGTTTAGGTACCGGCAATCCGGATTTCTCAGCAAGAGCCCTTACATTGCGATAAAGTTGAGGCATATCCTCCTCTCTTAGGGGCTCGGCTCTATACATTGCTAAAACAATCTTATCAGAATACCAGTAGCTTATGAAGTTGAGCGCTAGTGCAATTATGAAGGCGAAAATCATCCCCTGCCTTCCGCCGACAAGGTTTCCCACCCAGACCAAAACTAAAGTCAGGGCTAACATTAGAATAAAGGTCTTCATCTTATTCAACATATTTACCACCTCCTGCACAATTTGAAATTGTGCATACAAAATTTCACTGGAGTAGCGGACTTTAGTCCGCGTTTTAAGACGCTCCGATGAATCGGAGCTACTCCAATATCAATCTGTGCAAATTATTTTTTATTATACTAAATATTATCCAGTTTCTGCAAGCCATTTTTAACTTCCTAATCACCTATGCCTGGGAAAGGCGGCAATGTTCTTCTCCTCCAAAAGTCTCCAAATCTCTTGTCTTATTGATTCCTTAGGATCTCTACAATTCATACCCTTTTCTATACTTCTCTTTTACATTCAGAGCCTTTCTATCAGGAGGAAACTTCCATCTTGTCCGTATCGAAGACCATCCCATCCTTTGCCACTACTACCTTAATTCCTGTAGAATCTTCCATGCTACGAGCCTCTTTCCAGGGATTGGCTCTCAGGAGAGTCATTCCAAAATGGGTGAGGATAGCGACCTTCGGCTTACATTCCATAACTATCCTTTTAACATCCTCCATACAGAGGTGGTCCAGATTGCTGGCTTGAAGCCTCACCACATTGACAATTAGAAGGTCACCCCCATAGTGCTCGGTTAGCTCGGGAAAGAAGCGAGTATCGGAGAGATAGGAGATTTCACATTTAGAAGTATGAAAATTGAAGCCATAAGTTTCCGCATTACCATGGATATGCTTTACCGGGGGTTCAAAGGTTACATTGCCAATTCTGTACTTTTCTCCAGCCTTAAGTATCTCTACTTTTTCCAGATAATTTCTAACATATCTGAATATAACGGGGTCCTCTTCTAAGGCGTCTCGAGGAGCAAATACAACTCCCTTCTTAGCAAAACCTCCCTCCGTCATTGCCTCTATCATAACATTTATGTCTGCTGAATGGTCGAGATGTCTATGGGAAAGGATAATGCCCTCCAGAGTTTTTGGCTTGAGACCTTTCTCCAGAGACCTGATGAGAGCACCCGGGCCAGGGTCTAATAGGAACTCCGTTCCATCAATAGAGAACCATATTCCGCCAGAAGCTCTAATCTGTTTAAACACCACAACCCTTGCCCCGCCTGTTCCCAAGAATATTATCCGATTGGGCCTGCCTTCCTTTTTCTTCAAATCTTCCCCCTAAAAATATCTAATTGAGAAGGTGTCAAATTCTCCAGTATATTCTTCTCGTTCGACGTGAACGTGCTTAACTTCTGCCTCAGAAGGACCTTGATGGCACCATCGGATAATTCTTTCCACAGCCTGTTCATCCCCTTCAAAAACAGCCTCAACCCGACCATCCGGACAATTCCTCACCCAACCTTTCAGTCCCCAGCTCATCGCTCTATCACGAGTATAACTACGGAAGAAGACTCCCTGAACAAATCCCTCTATCCAGACATGAGCTCTAACCTTGGGCATCTGTCAAAATCCTAAATGGCCCGCAGAGTCTTTGCCGGTCGTCCTGAACCTTTCACTCTGCTCAGAATATCCCTCCCTTTCGGGAGGACTCCAAAAATTCTGGACTCCTTGCGAAAGCAAGGTTATTATAAACAAGTTCGTAGTCACGCTCACTTCGTTCGCTTTAGTTCATCGTTCATAGACTACAAACTACGAACTACGAACTAATTACTTTTCTTTATTCCTCCCTTTAGGAGAGAACAAGAAATTTTTTGAAGAGGATATTTATTTCATCTCTTCTGCTTTCTTCTTCTGAAGCAACTCCTCTCTCCTGTGAAGAAGATGTTGAGCATACTTTGAAGAAGCTCCTCCCATAGTGGCCTCAACAGATTTTAGCTTCTCTTCCACCTCCTCCAGGGTAAGTTTATTTATCTTCTTTCTCTTCTTGGGCTCAGAAGGAGCCTCTTCCTTCTCCTTACCGGCTGCTTTTCCAGCCATTTCTGGTAAGATTCCCTTCTTCTTGGCCGCTTTTTTAGCCTCTTCTGGTGGGACTTCCTTTTTCTCCTCTACCATTTTGCTGAACCTCCTTTCCTTCTTCAAACTGACGCAGAGCTTCGCTCTGCTACTCCATCCTTACATTTCTTTCTTGTAGTGTAGGGCTTTATGCCCGTAATTTGAAATTTGAAATTTGAAATTTGAAATTTCTAAAAGCCCTACACTACAAGGCGATGGACAAACTATCTTTCAATTCAGAGCTAAACCCCAGCTTAAGAATACCAAATAATTACCAAAATTTCAAGAATCGCAAACAAAAGACCTCTTTGTCTTTGCTTTTTTCTCCTCGCATCTTGACTTGGGAGAGCTACTCATATATAATTGAAAACTGGAAGGAGAAACTGGATGGCAATTAAGACATTTGTTGGCACAAGCGGATATAATTACCCCCATTGGTCAGATGGTGTTTTCTATCCCAGAGGTCTTCCGGAAAGGAAGTGGCTGGAATACTACACGAGTTTCTTCAATACAGTAGAGCTAAATGTCTCGTTCTACAGGCTACCCAAGAAGAGCGTTTTTGAAGCATGGCGAAAGAGAACTCCAGAGAACTTCAGGTTCGTAGTCAAAGGGAGCCGTTTCATCACCCATATCAAGAAGTTAAAGGACTGCGAAGAGCCACTGAAAATATTTTTCAATAATGTCGAGGGCTTAGAGAAAAAGCTGGGGGCGGTGTTATGGCAATTACCTCCCAACCTGCATGCCAATGGAGAAAAACTGGAGGCATTCTGTAAAATTATCCACGGCCTCAGGGTTTCCTGGTCGACCCGCCACTCTTTCGAGTTCCGACACTCAAGCTGGTTCTGTGAAGAGATATATGCTATATTGAGGAAGTATGGCTTCTCATTGTGTATTGCCCATTCCGAGCACTGGCCTTGTGAAGAGCTCGTCACTTCCGATTTTGTCTATTTCCGTTTTCATGGAGGAGAGATTCTTTATGGCTCCAACTATTCTGAGGAAGAACTTAGAGAGTGGTCTTCCAAGGCCAAACATTGGATGGAAAAAAGAAAAGATATATATGCCTACTTTAATAACGATGCTCATGGATTTGCTGTGAAGAACGCTTTAAGATTTAAGGAATTGCTGGAAGAGAAAACAGAACCGGTTCGATAATACTATAATCGACAGACAAAGTCAAGAATCACTAT
>Ga0315282_10005208_pt1 | contig 22249 bp, 13 predicted proteins | sample YL17G07_20_MG_FD_203693 | JGI IMG/M metagenome (GOLD analysis project Ga0315282, IMG submission 203693) | Sediment microbial communities from Yellowstone Lake, YNP, Wyoming, USA - YL17G07_20 | ecosystem: Environmental > Aquatic > Freshwater > Lake > Sediment | place: USA: Wyoming | collected... | reverse complement strand
CGGAAACGAATCTTCGTCGGTCAGGACGCTCGCGGGGAGATTGCCGATTTCGACCAGATGCTTCTGGAGCGCGCGAATGTTAATCGAGCGCGGGCCGTGATCGCCCTTGGCGCACATCGCGGCCGCCACACCTGCGGCGTAGCCCTGGTTCTGGAGGTCGGCCTGCATGCGGATCAGCGGGATCGCGTCGCGCTGGGCGCTGGCGCCGAGGCCGGTCACCAAAATTCCGTCCAGGCCTTTCGGCAACAGACAGCGATAGGGAACGTAAACCTTGAATTCGACCGAAGTGTCGGGGTGGTGAATCGCGAACAGCGGATGGACCGTATAGCCGTGCGTGTCATAGTTGGTTTGGGCCTGCGCGACGGTGTCGGGAAAGGTGCGGCTGGTCATCTCGTCGAGGACCGTCAGGGTATAGTCGCCGACGATGCAGCGGCGCTCGCGGGTGTCCACGAGTTGCCCCATGTCGAACGAGTCTTTGCTGTATTTGCCCTTGGCATAAACGAACAGGCTCGACACGTCCACCATGTCGGTTTCGTCGGTGAGCGTAAAATCCGTGTTGGTATAGCCGGCGCCAAGGTCGCGCGGCGGCAGACCAACGCCCTGCATGGCGATGTCCGATTCGTCGGTGTAGAGAGAGGCGGCGCCGGCTGCCGCGGCCACATCGGCGTTGCCCGTGGAATCAATCACGATCTTGGCCAGCACGACGCCGCGGCCCTGGGGAGTGGCCACCACGACGCCGGTCACGACGCCTTTGTCCACAAACGCGCCACAGCCCATCGCGCCGAACCAGATGTCGGTGTCGGCCTTGATCAGCGCACCACGCCACCATTCCATTTTCGGCTCGATCCGCCAGGAGCCGCCGCCGGCAACCTCGGCCGTGAAACCTCCGCGGTAGCCGTGATAGTACTTGCTGATCGCGCCTTGCGTGCCCACGCCCCCGAGGCCATAGAGGTATTCCAAAACGAGCGTCTTCGCTCCCTGGCGGCCCGCCGCGATTCCCGCCGGCGCGCCGCTCGTGCCGCCGCCGACCACCACCACGTCATATTTCGCGAGCACCGGCAGTGGGCGTTCTTCCTGGCGCACGGTCGGAAGATTTTCCTGGATCGGGCGAACGCCGGTGAGAGTCTCCCTCACTTCGCCGGGCGCGACGGGCTCGGCCTTTTTTCCGGGAAGTTTCACGTCTTTCGGCGCAGGAATCGCTTTGGCTTCGTCCGCGGCAGCCTCGCCGATCCGCGTCCCCATATCAATCAAGGCCAACGGTCGCAAAAGCTTCTCGGCCGCCGGCCGTGGAATATCCGCACAGCCGCTCAACACGAAAAGCCTCGACACGCCGCGCGGTCGAAACGCCCCAAGGTCCAACTTCCCCACGCCCTTCCAGTCGCCCGACACGCTCTTCTCGCCTTTCATCGGATCGGGCGGCACCTGGAACAACATGTCCGAGGCGAATTCCTGTTCGGGATGGTACGTCAGATCGCGCGCGACCTGCTCGGCTTCGGCCCAGGACGGATAATCGCCGTTCTTCATGTACAGCTGCGCGATGTATTCGATGATGTCGTACTTCTTCCCTCTGTCGGCGAACCCGGGAGAAATCTTGCGCGATTTGACGTTCTCGCCGGTTCGGACTTCGCCGCCGATGACCACCCGTTTCACCGTCTGTTTGCCCCCGGGAAAGGGACGGAACTCCGCGCCGGCCATGCGCGCGACCCACCCGCGCTCGGTCGCATCAAGGATGACTTTGGCCACCACCGCCTGTCGCCCGGCGCGATTGGCCATCACAATGCCGCACGGGTTGCCGGAGCTGTCCCTCAACACATCGGTCGCATAGGATGAATAAAGAAACTGAACGCCCGCCTCCAGCAATGCATCGTCGAGCGCCTTCTTGAGGTGCAGCGGACGCACCGGAGGGATCTTGCCGGACTTGGCGGCGGGCTCAGGCGCTCGCGCCGGACCCACGATCTCGAGCTCGCCCAACAGAATGCGGCCCGCGTCGGCGGCCTTCTTCACGCCGAACTTCACATAGCGGGCCTGAGTGCGCACCGGCGCCGCCAATGTCAGACAGTCGTCCGCACCGCCGGTTCCGGGCTGATCGTTTCGGACGACCGCCGCCTCTTTCCAGGTCTTGTTGTCATTGCTCGTCAGGACGGTCACGGAGTCCACTTTGAAATTGCTGCCGCCCTGACCCGACGTTCGCTGATAAACCATCAGGTGCACCTTCTCGATGGGCTGCACGTTGCCCAGGTCGGCGGTGATGGCCACGTCGCCCGGATACTCGACGCTCTGGTTGCTGGCGCGGCCCCACTGGCCGTCGCTGAGCCGCGAAGGCGGATGGGTGTCTCTGTGCACGCCCGCGCTGGCCACGTCCGCTTTGTACGTGAAGGCCAGCCGGTTGGGGTCCGGCGCATTTTCCGGCTCGGGCGTGGTCGCGGCGAAAATCTTCTGCGCCAACGGCGATTCCGGGCGCTCGCCGTCTTCGAGCCAGAGGCGCAACGTGCCCGCCATGTCCTCGCCGAGATAGGGACGCGGCGCGGCCAGGAAGACGCGGGCCCCGTTCTTGGCCGCGGCAACGGCGGCGGACACTGCGCCCGTGCCTCCGCCGACCACGACCACGTCCACCTGGTAGGCCACGGGAATGTTCCGCGCCGATTCCGTGACAACCGATGATTTTATGGCCGCGCCGAACGCGGCGACGGCAAGAATCATCAGCACCAGAAACGGAAGACAACCTTTTCGCATGGTGACCTTATCCTTTTCCCCGTTTGCCGCAGAACTCTCTCACCGTGTTCTCGAAAGGATCAAGATTCAATCGTTCCCTTTTCGCTGCTCACTTTCCCGCTTGCGGAAGGGGGACTTCCATGCAACTTACAAGTGGAAAAGCGGCCGCGTGACGGTGCGGAAGGCCCGATCACGTGGTCGTTGCCTGAGGATGTCTCAAATCGGGAGGAGCTATGATCTCTGCCACCCGTCGCTTTTTTTGGGTTTGTCGTGCTGCTGGTTTTAGCCATCCGTTCGAGCGTGAACGCCGACGAAACGCCGCTGATTCCCGTGGGGCTGGATGCTTATCGCATGTGGGAACGGTGGCCCTATCAGCGCATCGGCGAACGCGCCTACATGCGAAGCACCTATGATCGTCGCGGCGGAAACGAAGGCGCCGACGCCAGCCATTTCCTCTATCAGCTCGCCGACGACTTCAACGTCACACTCGACGTCGAAGGCCCCGGCGTAAGGAAACAGCCATGAAAACCTTCGAGGCTTTCGTGAATTATGGGTGATAGTAGTACGAAGAAAGGCTCAGGTTCGATAGGGGTAGAACAATGAAGAATCGGAAATGCTCATTCCTGGTCTCGATTGGCATCACTGTAATGGTACGTGCAGCGTTTGGAGCCGAGAGCGCTGCTCCCTACCTGCCAAGCCCCGTGATCAAATCCATGGCCTTCGCACCAAAGTCCGACATCATTTCGAAAGCATACGGCGACAATTGGTCAATGACCTGGGCGGACGACGATTGCATTTATGCCGCTTACGATGATGGGTATGGTTTCGGTCCGCGCACGGGAAAGCAATTGAGCGTCGGGTACGCAAAGATCGCCGGAACGCCGCCTGAGTTTCGCGGCGAGAATATCCATTCACCCACGGGTGAACATTCCGGCGGCGGCGAGAAGGGGATGAAAGCCAGCGGGATGCTCATGGTGGACGGCGTCCTGTACATGTGGCTCAGAAATGTGGTGAAGAATTCACAGCTGGTCTGGTCGAACGATCACGCCAGGACGTGGGAATATGGATTGAAGCTGACGACCAGTTTCGGCTGCCCGACGTTTCTTAACTACGGCAAGAATTACGACGGTGCGCGCGACGATTACGTATATATAGTTTCGCAGGACGGTCCGACGGCGTATGGGATTTATGATGGTGTGGTTTTGGCGCGCGTGCCGAAGACAAAGATTCGAGAACGCGATGCCTACCAATTCTTCGCCGGCCTTGACGAAAAAGGCAAGCCGCGCTGGACCGACGACATCAACCAGCGAGCGCCGACGTTCGCTTTCCCCAATCACTGCCAGCGTCTCGATGTCGTGTATGATCCCGGCATCAAGCGCTATCTCATGGGCATCGGCTATAACCACAAGGGCGGTTGGGGATTCTATGATGCGCCCGAGCCGTGGGGGCCGTGGACGACGGTCTTTCACACCGAACAATGGGATTGCGGCGATACGTTTTATTATCGAGTGCCGACCCAGTGGATCGGCAAAGATGGGCGGGAACTGTGGTTGCTCTTTTGCGCCATCGGCGGCGACCGTCGGTATTATTCGTTTTCGGTCCGAAAGGTGACACTGGAACTGAGATAACTGGTAAGGGCGTGTCTTGAAACCACACCCTTTGCCCGTCATTGCTTCGTCGCTGCGAAGCCGCTCCTCGCAATGACGGAAGGGAAGCATACTGTTTCCACCAAAATCCCGGAAGAACCTGGAGTTTTAAGACACGCTCTAAGGGCCTTCACCCGAATTCGGCAGATGCGCCCCGTCCGGCTCATCCGTAACAAAAGTGATTGACCCCACACGGCCTCCGGCCTTAAATGAGGGGATGAATTTGTTGTGAGGTGCCGCGAAATCTCATGGCTCTCCAGGTATCACCCGCCCTCCCGGATCGTTTCCGCCCAACCGGCATCACGGTCACCAGCCTCGCGTGGGTGGGCGCAATTGTCGGCGTGGCCCTCGTGTTGCTGAGCGGCGCCGCGCTAACAATGTACTGGCCCCTGCTGCCCGTGGCGGCCCTGGCGGCGGTGCTCGTTGTGGCGTGGTGCATCCAGCGACCATCGCGCTGGGTCTATCTGTTGATCACAACAATCTATTTGGAATCCAGCGACCTCTCCTTTTACGTCGGCGGGGCGCGCGTCCGGCCCGCGCAGATTCTCCTCCTGCCCATCGTGTTCTGCACGCTGATGCAAGGGATCGCGGGAAGCGTGCGCTTGCGGCGGGTTCCCCTGATGATTCCGCTGCTCGTTTACCTGGGGTGCAATTTCGTCTCCACGGCCCTGAGCCCGGTTCCCGACCAATGCCTCAAGATCTCGCTTCTGTTGACCAGCCTCGTCCTGGTTTACGCCGTCACGTATACGCTCGTGCGCGATGATCCCGCCGCCTGGCCCTCGCTGTTTCGATTCTTCGTGATCGTTGGGTTGATCGAAATTGTCATCGGCTACTACCAGGTCGCGGCCGGCTATGCCAACGCCCTCCTTGGGCTGTCGCTGCCCATCGGCCATCTGGGAATGATCCACGCCGACTATATCGGAACGATCTTCGGACGGCCCTATGGCACGTTGCCCGAACCCGACACCTTCGGCGCCGTCTGCGTGTTGTATTCGTTGCTTCTGGGGCTGATGTGGCTGACCGCGTCGGTCCCTCGGACGATGAAGCGGCTCACGCCGCTGACCGCCGTTGCGGCCATCGGCGGCCTTCTGGTGGGCATCGTTCGGGCGGCGTGGTTCGGGTTTCTTTTCGGTTTGCTCTGGATAGTCTTTATGCACCTGACGGGCCGGTTGCGGGGCATTCGGCCGCTGCGCGTGGCGGCGGTGATCGGCCTTGCCGCGCTGACGGGCGCGGTCAGTCTGACGTCGCCCCGGGTGCAAAAGGTGCTCATTGGCCGATTCACTCAGGGTCCGGGCGACATCCAGGCGACGCTCTCGAAAGAGAACGCGCGCTATGTTCAGATGGCCATGTCCTGGCGGCTCTTCCGGGAGCGGCCGGTTTTCGGAAACGGGCCCGGCAGTTTTTCCGTGCTCGGGTGGATGGGCGCCAACGAATTCTACTACCTCACGGTCGGAGTCGAAAGACGACTGATCTACGATCCCTCAATTCTGACCACCGTCCTGAACGACACGGGAATGGTCGGTTCGGCGGCATTTCTGGTATTGGTGGCGGCCTATTTTGGCCGGGTGCGGCGCCGGCTGCGCCGGATTGCCGGTCGGTCGCCGCGGAACCAGGCGCTGGCGGCCCACTGCGCCATGGTGGGACTGTTCGCTTCGTTTATTTTCACCCAATATTTCTGGCTTCCGTTCACGTGGCTATTCCTGGCTATGACCATGCTGCTCCTGGAATTCGGGGGGATAACGCCCGCCACTAATCACGGTCAGTCGGAGAATGGAACGCCGGCGGCCTCGCCGGTGCTGTGAGATGGAACGCCGGCGGCCGCGCCGGCGTTCCCAATTGGCTCCCCAGGTCTGAGACCTCATGCGCATCGGGGTTGATGCTCATATCCTGACCGAGAAATTCCAAGGCAGTCGGACCTATCTGTTCAATATTCTGCGGCAATTGGCAAAGATTGACAGCCGCAACGAGTACTTTCTCTACAGCGATTCGCCGGAAGAGACGAAGACTCTTTTTACGTCGGTCGCGGACCGTTTCGAGTATCGGCCTCTTCGATCCCACGGGCCGCTGGGGCGTCTTCTGCTGGAATTCCCGCGCATCGAAAAGCGCGACCGCCTCGATCTTCTCTACAACCAGTACATCTCGCCGTTCTTTCCCAAGTGCCGCCAGGCGATCACGATTCACGACATTTTGTTCGAGTCGCTGCCCCAGTTTTTTTCGCCCATTTTCGTCTTTCGTTCCCGGCTGTTTATCCGGCGCAGCGCGCAGCGAGCGGCGGTGGTTTTCACGGATTCCACGTTCTCGCGCCGGGAACTCTTGCAGCGCTACCACGTGGCCCCCGAACGCGTTCATATCACTTACTGCGCCGTGGATCGCAGCCTTTTTCGGCCGCTCACGTCGGCCGAATGGCCGCCCGAGGCCGAACCGTTTGGGCGCTATCGGCCCTTCATCCTCTATGTGGGGCGGCTCGATCCGCGCAAGAATCTGCGGTTGCTGATCGAGGCGCTGGCCTTGCGCAAGCAGCGCGGGCAACTCACCGAGAAGCTGCTGATCACCGGCGTCAAGGACTACCGCCATCGCGAAGTCTTCGAGGCCATGGCGCGCCACCGGCTCGAGAACGAGGTCGTTTTCCTGGGAGGAGTGGAGGACCAGGTTCTGCCGGTCCTCTACAACATGGCCGAGCTGTTCGCTTTCCCGTCGTGGGGCGAGGGCTTCGGCCTGCCCGTGCTCGAAGCAATGGCCTGCGGAACGCCGGTCATCACCACCGACCGGGGTTCGTTGGCCGAGGTGGCCGGCGACGCGGCTCTTCTGATTGACCCGTCCTCGGTCGAATCGCTGGAGGAGGCCATCGGCAGGGTCGTGAGCGACGCCGACCTCCGCCGCACGATGCGGGAGAAGGGGCTGCGCCAGGCCGGCGTGTTCGACTGGGAACGCAGCGCGCGCGTGTTTTACGAGGCGATCGAGAGACTCGCCTAGCCCGCATTTCTCAGTGTTTTGCCGCGTTCCCGTTCGGAGTTCAAACTTCCCGTCTGCTGATTTCTTTTCCCTCCGTTCCCCTTGATGATTTTCCAAACGGGAAGGGGGAAAAAGCAAACGGAAAGATTGAACTCCGAACCTGGCTCAAGGGCTATGGGCCGTTCAGAATCGCACGGGCAGGAAACAACGCCGGCAGGCTTCGGGCATGTTGGGCGTGTTGACCGTCCGCCGCAGCTGCCGGTACTTGGGGCCGTTCCAGATTTCCTGAAACGACTGCTCCATCAGATTGCCGAACGGTTCGAGGATCGCGCAGCAGGGCTTGACCAGGCCATCCGTCTCGATGATGGTGTTCCACCAGGGCAGGGGACACTGCCGAATTCGTCCCGAGCCGTCGAAGATCGTGGGCTTGGATCGTTCCTCTTCCGCGCGGGACTGGTTGGGACAGTTGAACACAATCGGCGGGACCTGCACCCCCAGTTCGAGGCCGCGGCGGGAAGCGCGTTCCCAGTGGGGAAGCGCCTCGTTGGGCTCGCTCATCAAGGACTCGCGCGCGAATTCATCGGTTCGCCCTTCCGTTCGGAAGTTGACGAAATTTACCGCACCGACCCCGTAACGATGGGCCAGCTCCACGCAATCGGTTAATTGTTCCACGTTGGATCGCGTCACCACGAAACTGATCTGGAAATCGAATCCGGGATGGCCGCCCCCATTCCTGAGTTCTTTGACCGTCCGCATAAACTCCAACACGCGCTCGAGTTGTGCGCCGGGACGAATGTGTTCCATCACCTCGGGCGTCGTGCCATCGAGGCTGACCATGATTCGCGAGGGTGTGCGAACGAGGCGCTCCAGACAGTCCCGTCGGAGGATCGTCCCATTCGTAACAATCATGACCCGCTTGCCCGCGCTCAAGGTGTCCTCGAGCATCCGATAGAAGATGGGGGCGAGGAACGGTTCGCCCGCCCCAGTCAGGCAAACTTCTTCCAGGCCAGGCAAGACCTGGCGCCGGACCCGTTCGTAGACTTCTGGAAACATGTCCACCGAGGGGTCGTCGTTGGGAAACCGGTAGCAGGTGCGGCATCGCAGATTGCACCGCGAGGTCGAGGCAAACGCACCGCGGATGGGCAGCGCGGGTGCCCAGGTCCATCCCGCCCGCCGCGCGAGACTGTTCATCTTGCGTCGAAGGGTGTACCGATCCCACATCTCCCTGATCTTCCCCCGAACAATCGGAGCCCGCCGCGCCGGCTCGTTTGAGACTCTGTCGGTCGAGCCCGGCAAGTCAACTCCCTTATCCTTGACCCGTCGAGGATACGAGAAAGATATCCGCCATTTTTGCTCCTTCAACCGGCTGGACGCACTTTGGGTTTTACCCCTATGCGAGGAGGTTGCGAAATAAGAGTGGCGCGGGCTGTTAGCCTGCGAACAGCGGCGGACTGGACGGTTGACCCCACTTTTGTGTGACCGAAATCCACCGGAAATGACGCTTTTCGCAAATCCCTCCACAAACGTGTGCGTCTCCGTTTTGTCCCGTCTCGGAAAGGCGAAAACTCGCCAGCCCAGCGGCGTCAGCCCTGGGAATCCCACGTATCCGTTCTGGGAGCAAGCCCCGGAGTGGGCTAAAGATCTCCGCCCTCCCCTCGACAAGGGTGCGTCTTCCGAATTCGGAAGAAGGTGGCCAACTTTTGGAGTGCTGCGGCTTGACGCAGCACTCCAAATTAAGCAAACCATCTCCCGGAACCGAGAGAAGGTTTGATCTCTGGGAATTGGCAGGGCTTCAGCCTGTCAACCGCCAAGGTCCGAGCCTTCTCTGGAATTCGCATGGAGCGCCTTCGGCATGAGGGAGTTGCGAAAAGCGAAGTGGCGCGGGCTGTTAGCCTGTGAACCGTGTGGAGATCAGACAAATGCCCCCCATGCACTAATCAATGCGGACACCAGCCGACCTCGAACGTCGCTTTTCGCAACTCCCTCATTCGGAAAGGACAGAAATGACTTGACGGAGGGTCGGAGGGCGTATACCTACTGTTCGGTAGGCAATCACTTGCTCGGAGAACCTTTGAAGAATGAGCAATCAAATACAATCAAATCAGCATTCTATAACTGACGACGGAAATCCTTCCGATGGCTCCGTCCCGGAAGCCGTCATTGCCCCGGCGGTTCGGCAGAGGATCGTCCGCGAGGCGATGCGGCTTTTCGCGGCCAAAGGCTATAACGGCGTTTCGGTGCGCGAAATCGTCGAGGCGGCAGGCATCACCAAGCCCACGCTCTACTACTATTACCCCAGCAAGGAAATCCTGTTTCAGCGGGTCGTTGTGGACACGCTCGAGGAGTTCCGCAAGCAGCTCGAGGAGGCGATCGGGCAGCCGGGGGCCATCCGCGAGCGGTTGCTTCGAATCTGTCGGCTTCACTTCGAGTTCTCTAAAGCCAACGCGGAGCATTTCCAGCTGGTCCACAACCTGTTTTTCTCCAACGAAGCCCATCTGGTCCATTTCGACTTCGAAGCGTTTTTCAAGCACAACTTCGAGCTGATCTGCGGCGTGCTGGCTGACGGGATCGCCTCCGGAGAGATTCGCGAAGGCAATCCGTGGCTGATGACGCTGGTGCTGGTCGGGGCTGTCCACATGTTCCTGATGGCCCTGCACCGCGATCCATCGCTCGTCCCGTCCGAGGGGCTGGCCGAGGTGGTAGTGGATATGTGTTTGAAGGGACTAGAAAAGCAACGATGAATGATGAACGCTGAACGCTGAACGAAAAGCGAAGGATGAAGGGGAAGTGAGAGGAGTACGGGGCTGGTAGTGCTTCAAGTGGCATTTGATGGAAATCGTCGCCGCGTTTCTTGAACCTGTTTGTTCGAGCCTCGAGACAACACACCTTCTGCAATCCATCATCTGCCGCTTGAAGGACTACCAGGGCGGGGGCTTTTCTTCCAACCTCCCGCCGCCCGCCTCCAACTTCCGAACGGAGAGGGGGGACAGGTTGACAAGCTGTCCCACGAGGAGAGTTTTGATGCGAAAGATCATCAACACTGTCATCATACTGTGCGGGCTTGTGCTCTGCGGTTACGTTGCGTTCCTGGCCTATGGAAAGAACAACCGCAACGGCGGAGCCGCCAAGAAGCCGCCGGTCGCCGAAAAGTCCGACCCACCCAAGCAGGTCGCCCGCGTCAAGGTGACGGTCGTCAAGCCGCAACCTATGAGCGAGTATCTGCTTCTGCCGGGAACGCTCGAAGCGTGGGAGGACATAGACCTCAGCGCCAAAGTCGGCGGCACGGTCGAGTGGCTCGGCCCTCAAGAGGGCGATCGCGTCACCTCGGGCGAGACGATTCTGCATCTGGACGCGGCCTCGCGCCGGGCGCTCCTCAACCAGGCCCAGGCGCAGTTGGCGCAAGCCGAGAAGCAGTATGAACGGGTCAGCCGGCTGATGGCCGACCGGGTGGTCACCCGCGCCGAGCTCGACAACGCCACCGCCCTGCGCGACGTCGCCCGGGCCAATCTCGAAGTAGCGCGGGTGGGGCTCGACGACGCCACGCTCCGTTCGCCCATTGACGGCGTCATCGATCGCATCCCCGTGGACCAGGGCGAGCACGTCAATGCCGGCCAGATGGTGGCGAAAATCGTCCAGACCGACCGGCTGAAGGTGCTGGTGAACGTCCCGGAGAAGGACGTTTCGTTCTGCAAGGAAGGCCAGCTGGCCGGTGTTTTTCCCGGAGAGATGCCGCTGGATCAGATCGCCTCGCTGGTGGATGTGCTGGAGAAGAACATCCTGTTCTGGAAAACCGGCCTGCTCTCCGGGGCTCTCCCCAAGGATGTGCCCCTGGATCAGATCACGTCCGGCACGATTCGGTACGTGGCTTTGACGGCCGACACGATCATGCGGACCTATCCCATGCGGGTGGAGATTCGAAATCGGAACGGCAAGCTGCGGCCCGGCATGATCGTGCGGGTCGGGCTGATCCGGCAGCGCATCGAAAAGGCCCTGGCGGCGCCGCTCTATGCGGTGGTGGATCGCGGCACCCACAAGGTGGTTTTCGTCGAAGAAAAAGGACGAGCGGCCCAGAGGATCATCGAACCGGGGATTGTTGATCGAGAGAGAATCCAGGTCACCCGCGGCCTGAAAGAGGGCGAGCGTCTGATCGTGGTGGGCCATCGCGAGCTCGCCGACGGTGTGCCGGTCGAGGTGGAGGGGACCGTCGAGCCATGAAGATCATCCATCTTTCCGTCCGCAACAGTATGACGATACTGGTCTTCATGGTGCTGCTCACGGCCGTGGGGCTGAACGCCTACTTGGTCATGCCGCGCGAGGCCGCGCCCGACATCACCATTCCCTACGTCACCGTGACGACGACCTACGAAGGCGTCTCGCCCAGCGACATGGAGTCGCTGGTCACCCGCCCGATCGAGCGCAAGATCAAGGGGCTGGGCAAGGTCAAGGAGATGCGCTCGAGTTCGGCCGAGGGAATCTCCACGATCATGGTGGAGTTCGATATCAAGGAGAACATAGACCAGGCGCTGCAGCGGGTGAAAGACAAGGTGGACATGGCCAAGCCCGACCTGCCCGCCGACATCAACGAACCGGTCGTTCAGGAGATCAACATCTCCGAGCTGCCCATCATGTACGTGTCCATTTCGGGCGACGTCGGCCTCCCCAAGCTCAAGCAGCTCGCCGACGACCTGAAAGACAAGATAGACCCCATCCCGGGGGTCCTGACGTCCACCGTTCTGGGCGGTCTCGAGCGCGAGATCCACGTGGAGTTCGATCCCGACCGCCTGGTGGCCTATGGCCTGAGCGCCAGCGACGTGATCGCGGCCGTGAAGGCGAATAATCTCAACACGCCCGGCGGCAGCCTCAAGATCGGCGAGGCCAAATACACGGTCAAGGTTCCGGCCGAATTCACGTCGCCGCTCGACATCAAGAACCTCGTCCTCGCGGTCAAGAACGGCAAACCGGTCTACCTGACCGATATCTGCCGGATCTCGGACAGCTTCAAAGACCAGGATTCTTATGCGCGCATAGACGGCAAGGAGGCGGTCACGCTGGTGGTGGTCAAGCGGTCGGGCGTGAATCTGCTCAACGTGGCCGACGAGGTCAAAGCGCTTCTCGCCAAGGAAGTCTTTCCGCCGTCGGTCAAGGTGGCCTTCACCGCCGACGCCTCGAAGCAAATCCGCAGCATGGTGGCCGACCTCGAGAACAATATGCTCTCGGCGCTGATCCTGGTGGTCGGGGTGGTGGTGGTGGCGATGAACTTTCGGAGCGCGTTTTTCGTGGCGCTGGCCGTCCCCTTTTCGATGTTCATCACCTTTGCCTTCCTGCAAATGATGGGCGTCACGTTCAACATGATCGTGCTGTTCAGCCTGGTGCTCGTGCTGGGCATGCTGGTGGACAACGCCGTAGTGATCGTCGAGAACACCTATCGCCATTACGCGATGGGAAAGCCGCGATTGCAGGCCGCGCTGGACGGGGCGGACGAAATGGCGTGGCCGGTGATCGGCTCGACCCTGACGACCGTCGCGGCCTTCATCCCGCTGCTCTTCTGGCCCGACATCATCGGCAAGTTCATGAGCTATCTGCCCATGACCGTGATCATCGGCCTGATGGCCTCCATGTTCGTGGCCATGTGCATCAACCCGGTGCTTTGCTCGCTGTGGATCGGCCGTCGCGGCTCGAAACCCGAAACCCTGGAGACCCGATTGGCCGCCAGCCGAACGCTGCGCGTCTATCGCCAGCTTCTGGGCTGGGCGCTGCGCCATCGCACGATCATTATGATCGCCGCGTTCCTGACGCTGTTCGCGACCATCCGGTTGTATGGGAAGCTGGGAACGGGCGTGATTTTCTTTCCCGAAACCGACCCCAACCGCGCGTTCATTGATTTGAAGGCGCCCGAAGGAACGCGCCTCGAAGAAACCGACCGGATGGTCAAGCCGATCGAGCAGTTGCTGACCGAGTATCCCGACATCGAACATTTCACGACCAGCATCGGTTCGCTGGGCCAGGGCGGCAATCCGTTTGAAGGCGGCGGCGGGGGAAGCGAGTCCAACCGCGCTCGCATCGTCCTGGATTCTGTGGACGCCGAACTTCGTACCTCGTCGTCGGCGCAGGTCGTGACCGAGATTCGCGAACGGCTGAAGAACTTCGTCGGCGCCGAGATCAAGGTGGACAGGGAACAGCGCGGACCGCCCGCCGGCGCACCGGTCAATATTGAACTGTCGGGAGACGAGTACGGCGTGCTGGCCGTCATGGCCGCGCGCATCAAGAACGCCATCCAAAACGTGGACGGTCTGGTGGACCTCCGCGACGACTATGTGGTCGGCCGGCCGGAGATCAAGGTCACCATTGACAAGGAACGCGCGGCGCTCTTCAACCTGACGGTCGCCGAAATTGCCTACATGGTGCGGACCGCCATGAACGGGACCAAGGTGGGCACCTATCGCGAGGGCGAGGATGAATATGACATCACCGTGCGGCTGCCCGAATCCATGCGCCGCTCGATGGCCGATTTGCAGCGCTTGCAAATCTCCGATCGCGTGGGCAACCAGATCCCGCTCTCGTCGGTGGCCGATCTGCGTACGACCAGCGGCCTGAGCACCATCCGGCGCATCGATCAGAAGCGGACCGTCACGGTAACGGCCAACGTCGTGCAGCGCAAGGGCCGGACGAATGAGACGGTCCGACAGGAGGTTTCCGAAATCCTGTTCGGCAAGAAGAAGGGGCCCGACGCCCATCCCGGGTTGGAATTCCCGAACGGTTACAGCGTCACGCTCACGGGCGAAGCCAAGGAATTCGCCAAGGCGCAAATCTTCCTGGCCAAAGCTTTCGTGGTGGCGCTGTTCCTGATCGCGCTGGTGATCGTGACCGAGTTCAATTCGATCCTCCACACGCTGGTCATCATGACGTCGGTCATTCTGTCGCTGATCGGCGTGTTCTGGGGCCTGATCATCACGCAGCAGCCGTTCTCGGTGATCATGACGGGCCTGGGGGTGATCAGTTTGGCGGGCGTCGTCGTCAACAACGCCATTGTGCTGCTCGACTATACGCAATTGCTGCGGTCATGGGGACGGACAAAAAACGAGGCGCTGCTCGAGGCCGGCCTGACGCGGTTCCGGCCGGTGATGTTGACGGCGGTGACGGCCTCGCTGGGCCTGTTTCCGACGGCCGTGGGAGTGAGCTACGATTTTCTCAAGTGGCGGTGGTCGGTTGGAACGGAAAGCAGCCAGTGGTGGGCGCCGATGGCCATCGCGGTGGTCTTCGGCCTGATGGTCGCAACCGTGTTGACGCTGGTGATTGTCCCCACGGTCTATTCGGTCATTGATGGCGCGGCTATGGGGTGGCGGCGGCTGTGGGGCCACAAAGAAGAGCGCGCGGGGTCCAGCCCGCCCGCCGAGACCGCTGAGGTCCCCGAGCTCGTTGTAACCCAGGAAAAAGGCCCATCATAGATTTTTGTGCAAGACATCAACGCAATCGGACCTTGAGTGGAGAAGGGCTCTGCCTCTTTTCCAATGTTTGCACAAGAATCTATGATGAGCCTCGGATCGTTCCCATCACGGCTCAGACAACGACTGTCCCCGGAATAAGTCGTTCGGATTCTACGCTTCCACTCTGTCCTGCTGCCGCCTCCTACCACTCGGCTTGATCTGCTCCCACCATGTCGCAGAAACAAATACGGCTCGAGCGATAGAAGCCAGACCCCTGGCCTTCGCCATTGCGGTGCGGCGGGCCATGGTCAACGCACTGTATCAGTGGCGGTGATTGATGGTCGGGGTACCAGGGCGGCGGCGGCGGTGGCAGGCAGCCGGCCGACAAAGAGACGATCACCGTCAGGCAAACCAACAGGACCGCTCGCTTGATCCACTGAGACGTAAACATACCTTCGCACCTCCTTCCTCTTTTCCTTTGCACAGAAACTCTCCGAGCAAAATCCACGCCATATATCTGGACAGGGATCAAACTCCTCCTTTTCAGAAGCAGGTCGTGATTCTCGCGGCCCCGAAGGGCCGCCGAAAATCGCGCATGCCGGCACGCACCCTAATTTAGCCCCTCTATTGTGTTGAGGCGTACTTAGAACTGCACGAACCCTTTCCCGTCATTGCGAGGAGCGGCCGCGCCGCGACGAAGCAATCCCGCCCTTTCCTCGCTCCGTCGGTGAGCTTGCTTCGTCGCGGCCTGGCCGCTCCTCGCAATGACGGAGACGGGCTGGGCGTTGCACCTCAAATACAAGGATTTTAGGAGACGATCTAAGGCGTGGATGATTTCGCGGCCGGCGGAGAGGGACCGGCCTTGGCCGCCGGCTCATTTCCGGACGGCGGAATGGCGGGCTTCTTCAAGAGCATATCGAGGAAACTCTGATACTTCGGGTTCTCCGGGTCGTTCTCGATCAGGGTCTCCATGATCTTGCGCGCTTCTTCGGACCGCCCGATCCCGTTGAGTGCGAGGGCCCGATTGTACAACACCGACATGTTGTCGGGGTCGCGCGCCAGCACCCAATCGAATTGCTCGAGGGCCTTGTCCGACTGGCCCAGGGAATCCTGATACAGAATGCCGAGAAAGAAATGCGCTTCGGTCAGTTCCGGGTCCGCGCGAAGGGCCGCAAGATAGCACTCGAGCGCTTCATTGGGCTTCCTGGTCATCTGGCAGACGTAGCCCAGGTGAAACTCGTATTCGCTCTGGTCGCTCAGATTCTTCATCGGCGTCAACCGCGCATTGCTGAAAAGAAAGATCGCGAGGGCGGCAACGAGCGGCGTCCCGTTGAGCCGCATCGCGCGGGCTTCCCACAGCCGTTCGCCGATGGCCCACTGAACGGCTGCCGCGGCGTAGAGCAGAAAAAACGGGGCCAGCGGGATCCGATAGCGCGAGCAGATGAAAAACATCATGTTTGCCAGAAAGTGACCGGCAACGATCATCTCGACCGCCGGCAGACGCACGCCTCGCCGCCTCAGCGCCCACCAACCCACAGCGGCCAACGGCAACACCACGCCGAACGGGAATCCCAAGCCGATCAGTCCGCCCGGCCCGCGCCATTTCCACAGGGTGGCCCACATCAGACGCGAGTAGTCGCGGACGGGATAGATTGGATAGTCGCGCTTCAGTTCGTCGGCGTTGAAAAAGAGGAAGAGTTTCTTGAGCCAGACGCGCGCCACGGCCAGCGGGTGCTCGCGCATGTTTCGAAGCGCCCCTTGCGTAAAGTAGCGCGACGAGTCGCCGATGGTCGAGATGCCCTCCTGGTTCAGCGACCTGGCCAGCGTGCCCCACTCGAGGCCGGGACGCAGCCCCACCATCTTGTCGTAGTCGGGATGGTTGCCGATGTAGAGATTGATCGGGCCGTTGTATGAGATCAGAACCCATTCGCCGCTCACGAGGCGATTGCGAATCGTGACAGGGGCGATAATCACCAGCGCACCCAGAACAAGGAGTGCGGCGGCGAGGAAACGCTTCGACCCGGGCCGCGGGCGCGTTTGCCTTCCAAAAATAGCGTAGGCGCACACCAGCAGGAGAATCACCAGCGCCAATCCGTGAGCCAACGCCGCCAAACCCACCAGCACGCCCGACAACACCCACCACCGGCCCGGTCCTTCCTTCAGCGCCCGATCGAGCGCCAGCGCGAGAAGGAGATAGGTGGTAACGATCAAGACGGGCGCCAGCATTTCGCCATCGTAGTAGATGAGCGGGCCATAGAAGGCGGCGGCGACCGCAGCGCCGATCCCCACGCCCCGACCGATCATTCGCCGTCCGACGTGATAGAGCAGAACTCCGTTAATCGCCGCCAAGGCGGCCTGGATGACGCGAATGTCGAAAAACTTGACCGTGATGAAGTGGTAGCACAGGGCGAGAAAACAGGGATAGAGCGGCGCCTGCCAGAAGGCTTTCTCGCCCACCCAGCCGTGGCGCAGAATGTCGAGCGCCTGACGGTGATAGGTGTCACTGTCCACCAGCGGAAAGTTGAAAAACGGATGTCCCGCCATCTCGAAAACATAAAACCCGTGCGTTGCCAGCGTGAGCAGAAAAACAACCACCGGCCAGAAACCCGGCAACTGGGAGAAATGCTCGGTCCGGCTTTGTGCGGAATTATCTTGCGTCTCGTTCATGCACCACCGCGCTGTTATGAAGAGGTCGGAGGCAAGAGACCAGAGGTCAGGAAAAGGCTGCAAAGCCTCGGAGTTCGATGCCCATCAGATCATCGGTGCCTCTCGCCTCTTGCCTCTCGCCTCTCACCTCTGCTCTTGATGCAGCCTCGACAGCAATGTCGCGACGATCGCCACAGCGGCCCGGGGCCGGGCCAGACGCTGGACGTTCGCTCTCATCGCGGCCAGACGCGCCGGGTCGTCGAGCAGGCGGTCAATCTTGTGTGCCAGGACCGGCAGGTTGTTGCAGCGAATCGCCACGCCCTCTTCGAGCAGGTGATCGGAGTTGCGTTCTTCCTGGCCGGGAATCGGATTGACGATGACCATGACCAGTCCCTTCGCGAGCGCCTCCGACGTCGTCAGCCCGCCCGGTTTGCCGACCAGGAGATCCGATGCCGACATATACTCGTCCATCTCGGTCGTATAGCCGATGACCTTGATCGCCACGGGATGGTCGGGCGGCTGCCTGGCGGCCAGGCGATCCAGCCGTTCCTTGGCCTCGACGCTTCGTCCACAGATGGCCACGATTTGCGCGGGGTGCTGAAGCTTCAAGAGCGCCGTCAGGATGTTCTGGATCGGCCCGACGCCGAACCCGCCCGCCGAAATCAGAATCGTCGTTCGGTCGGGCAGGAGGCCGTGTTTCTTGCGCATGGCCTGCTTGTCCTTGTGTTCGGCGAAAACGGGATCAATGGGGATGCCGGTGACCGTGATTTTTCCTGCGGGAATGCCGAGGGTTTCCAAATGGACGCGTGTCTCGTCGAGCGCCACGAAGTACTGCTCACAGTGATGGCACGGCCACATGGCGTGAACGTCGAAGTCGGTGACCACGATCGCCTGCCGGGTGGCGAGGCGGTGTTTCGCCTTGAGCCACGAGAGGATCTCGGACGGCAGGAAGTGGGTGCAGCTGCAGATGTCGGGTTGATACTGCTCGAGCATTTTGACGAACGGCCGCGTGTTGAGCTTGTCGAGGAGCAACCGCCGGCGCTCGTTCTTCCACGGCTTGTCGAGATAGTCATAGAACCAGCCGAGCAGTTCGGGCGTCTTGTTCACCATGTCAATGTAGAGGTTGGAATACATTCGCCGAAACAGCTGGTGGGTGAACTCGAGGGTGTCAATGTTGCGAATCTCGCGGGCGGCGTTCATCTTCTGGAATGCGCGCTCGACCGCCTGCGCCGCGCGAATGTGGCCCGCCCCCGCCGACGCCGAAAGTACCAGCACTCTGTTGAACATGTTTCGCCCTCCCCGAATTCGCCGAGTCAGGCTCCGGCAACTTCGCGCCCATGCTGCCGTCGCTCCCGAACGAGGTCAAGAAACTCTTGGTGCTGGGAGTGAGGAACTTGTTGCCTCAGTAGAAAGTTTTACCGAAGGTCAGGCCATAATTCGGGCTTGGCTAGCTCTTTTTATGAGGCAACTCGCCTCCCCAATACGGGGGTATCCTGTATCAGCCCCATACCTTGTTTTCTTTTTCCGCCACTTGACATGTCACCGCCGCGGAATGATCATGGCGGTACCGAAAGAGGGGAAGGCCAGACCACCGAACACGGGGGAGAGCACCATGGACGCCAAGGACGCAGGATTCACTCGGCACGTGGAGGGGATTATTGCGGAGTTGTCCAGCTACTTCGAAGTCCGCTTCGCCCAGATCGCGCGCATCCGGCCGAACCTGAGCTCTATGTACGCCGATCTGCTGGCGATGCAGATGGCCAAAGTGCGGGATGTGATGGCGGGGGAAAAGATGTTCGGCCCGATCCGGATCCGCGTGGGCGACATCCTGGCCTCGCGCGACGAGGCCAAGCGCGGCGCCGTCATGGGGCCGATTGACCAGGCCTCGATTCTCAGCGAGCTGATCCCCGAGCAGGAGGAAGGGAGTGTCCGACGACCCGGCTTTGTCTCGATCCGCAACATGCAGGCCTTCTACACGTCGGTGGACCCCTCGCTGGGGCCGGTGCTCGAGCTGACCGACATCTGGCTGTGGTGGGACGTTCTCGACGCCACCGACGTTTATAACTACAAGGGACAGAGAAAGCTGATCGAAAAACGGAAAGGCGAGGAAGTCACCAAAGCCTTGAGCGATTTCTACCATCGCGAGATGGGCCGGCGCGACGACCGCGCGGTGACCCGCGAAGAGATCCTCACCTACGAATTCCTCTACCTCGAATCCATCTGGAAGGCTTTCATGCAGCGCCGTTCCGAGGAAGACTCCTACCAGATCGTCCTCAAGCGCGACCCGATCGGCGGCGATGACAGCCTCGATGATCTCATCGTCACGCTCAGCCGCCACATCACCGCGCGCCAACGCCTCTCCCAGGAGGGCGGCCTCGATGAACGGCTGCGGGACTACTATTCCAAAGTCCTCAAATGCGACCCGTCCCAGCTCAAAGCCGAGCAGGCTATCACCCACGAAGACCTGACCATCATGCGGCTGCGCGAGGATCTGCGCCTGGGTCTCGAACGCGGCGCGGTCCTGGGCGAACCGTATGATTTCAAGCAAGCTCAGGGCGAGGAAATGGCCCGCGAGGTTGAGAACTACCGCAAAACGCTTCCGCTGGTCAAATCCATGCTGCAAGAGGCGCCCAAGGCGGCGGTCGCGGCAACACCGGCCCCGACCACCGCGGCCTCCGCGCCCCAGATGCCCGCGCCCCAGGCCAAGGCTGTCGCCCCCGAGCCGGAGAAAGAAGAAGCTCCGACCGAGGAACTGTTCTTCTGAGGGACCGTTTTCCAAAACAAAGTTCTGTCGGCAAATCTCCGTTTTAGAACAGCGGTAGCCAGCTGACCGCACTCCACATGTTGGCTCTGACTCACTCTCTTCAGCCAGAATCACACTTCCTTCCCGATGGAGCGTTTTCGAGCGTATGAAGAGCGGCGACTCGCTGGCAGTCCTTGCGCTGGACGGCCGTTCGGTCTCTCTGGCCTCGCGCGGATGATCTCTTCGGCCAACGATGAGGGTTGGGATTCTCTTTCCATTCCGCCCCGGTTTCATGCAAGAGAATACGCTTGTTTTAGGGCTAGAATTCGGTCCCCCTATTGTGTTGGGTTGTACTGAGGTCTATTTCGGCGGCGGAAAAAGGACCTTGGTACGGAGTGAGATCTGCCTTAATCGAGCGGCTATATTGTCCAGCTCAAGGGGAGAGCTTCAAGAGACGCCGCTCAAATGGCCGACCGTAAGATTAGGTTCTTGACTGCCCGCCCAAATGGGATACGAACTATTGAGGTGGGGTGGCAATCGTAGCAGACAATCCGCGGAAAAGGCGGCGAGAAAATGAGCGACACAAAGTCAGGGATGGACACGCTTCCGCCCGGTGGCGTCGAGCGACGTCGGCATCCGCGCTTCAGTTTCTCCGCACCGGTACTGGTCCGGCTCTTGGTAGAAGAAGAAACGTTCACTCCGTTGCGGTTCCCCGGAAGGAGCTACAATCTCAGTCTCGGAGGCGTTCGAGTCGAAATCAACGGCATCGGCGAAGACCGCTACCGCGTGTTGATTCAGCGCTCGCGTCCGGTACGAGTCCATTTCAGTATTCCCGAGGCGGGGGGCGAAGTGGTTTTCTTCGGGAAAACGGTTTCCTGTGATTATCAGGATACGAGCCGCGGCGGCACTTGTTGGATCGGCATCGCGTTTGATGAACTTGCCGAACACGAACAACAGGCCCTGAGAATCTTGCTTCAGCGGCTCCGGGCAAAGATTCTGGTGGTTTCCCAAGACCACGATACTTGTTTGATGCTCGAAACAACCTTCAAGGCCGAAGGCCACGAGACACTCTTCGCGAGCGACGGGCTGGAGGCGTTGGGAACACTTCGCGCCGAGATGCCAGACGTGGTCTTCTGCGATTGGAGTATGCAGAACCTCGGCGGGCCGGAGCTGTGCCGACATGCCCGGGCTGACTACCAGCTCAGATTGACCTACATTATCCTCATGGCGGCAAAGGAGGAGAAAAAGAGCAGGACGGATGCGTTGGCCGCGGACGCGGACGAATTCCTGACGCGGCCGGTGGATCCAAATGAATTGAGGACACGGCTGAGGGTGGCGTTCGGCGTGGTGGAATACCACAAGAGCCTGCGGGGGATTGCCTTGGTTGATGCACTGACCGGAGTGGCGAACCGCCGTGCCTTTGAGGCGGCGCTGCGCCGCGAGACGGCTCGCTCGCGCCGTTTCACCACACCCCTCTCGCTGGTGATGGTTGACGTGGACGACCTCAAGGAAATCAATGACCGGTACGGCCATAGCCGAGGGGATGCCGTTCTGCGGCTGGTCGCCCAACGCGTAGCAGCCACCTGCCAGAGGGAGGAAGTCTTCAGGATCGGCGGCGACGAATTCGCCGTACTCCTGGCGCAGCCCGATGAGGTTGCGAGCTCGGTCGCCGCGAAAATCCGGGATGCGTTTGGTGAGAAAGGGAAGAAGCAATTGGCCGACCCTGCGCACCCTTCGATTAGCCTGGGTCTAGCGAACTTCGAAGGCACGGAGAATCCCGAGAATCTGTTCCACCGCGCGGACGCTGACATGTACAAGAACAAGCGGGCGCGCCTTGCCCGCCGCGCCGGCGCCGCAGGGGAATCCGACAACACCAAAGCAGAACCGAGCGGGCTAATAACCTAGCACTCTGTCAGACCGCGCGCCGCCTGCCAACGTCGGACAACGAGCGGTCGCACGGGAGGGTGCATCTCCCGAATGTATGTGTTTAGCGCGCATAAGCAACAACGACAAGGGTACCCTGCGCACTGGCAAAACTGAGGGTGCGAGCCAATTTTTGGAGTGCGGTGGCCCTCCGCCGCTTTGCTTTTTTGGCCACTGGTCACTCCAGAGAAAGGCAAAGCGGG
>Ga0315282_10005207_pt1 | contig 22250 bp, 26 predicted proteins | sample YL17G07_20_MG_FD_203693 | JGI IMG/M metagenome (GOLD analysis project Ga0315282, IMG submission 203693) | Sediment microbial communities from Yellowstone Lake, YNP, Wyoming, USA - YL17G07_20 | ecosystem: Environmental > Aquatic > Freshwater > Lake > Sediment | place: USA: Wyoming | collected... | reverse complement strand
CCACTACTCTAATTAACTTTGACACTCTCTTTTGCATGGGATAGCCTTTTGGGAGAGTCTGAACCCTGGTAAGCTCAGACGATGAAACCAATTGGCATAATTAGCAATTAAGCATTTCTACAGAGCCTATGTTATGACTTTCAGGCCTTTTATGCTGCCGAAGTGTTTTTCGTTTCTGGTGATTAGTGTGTCCACTCCATTGGCCAGGCATATCCCCGCGATCAGGTAATCAGGTTCATCGATCTCTATCCCCCTCGCCCGTAGTTCTGCATAAATGGATGCTGCTTTCTCCGACGATTCAAGGTCCAGGTCCAGGACCCTGAGGTTGCACGTGAGCGCCTTCACTGCCTTCAGGTGCAGTTCCCTGCTTTTTTGGGGCAGGAGATAGATGCCCCGCGTCATCTCGTAGATATTGACCGTCGTCGTATACAGGGAGGCGTCCGCCTTCACTCCATCCACTGTGTCAGTAGCCTTTTTGTCCCCTTTCAGGATGTCAATGAGCACAGTAGTGTCGAGCATGACCTTCATAAACATCACAGTGAAGCCACTTTCCACTTCTGTTTCCTGGCCCTTGCGGCTTCATCTTCCACTTGCTGGAGTTCCTTCTCGCGGCCTCTCAGGATGCCATAGCATCTGCTTATGTCGTTCTCCTGCACGAGGTTCCTGATGATATCCGAGAAGCTCTGGTCCTCCTGCTTGAGGCTTTTCAAAAGGCCGTAGACCTCCTCGGTTATCGAGATGTTGACGCTGCTCATACCCATATATGTACATAGATATATTATTAAACCAGACGCCATCCATCAAGCTGAGAAAAATCCTTCCGTGGATGAACATGCGGATACATCATTTGTTCTGAACCTGGGATTCTAGCTTGTTTACGGGGCTCTATTAGCATATTTACATTAATATCGCTCATTATAACCAGCGATTTTAAGTTCAAAAGCAGCAAATGGATGGGGTGATATCATGGGAACCTCGACCATATTCCAGAGATATAACGATATTGGCGGCAGGCTTTCGGAAATGTCCAAAAAGGAACTGGAGAGCATCGATGCGGCATCGCCGTGGAAAAAAGAGGGGGCGTCTCTTCCGGGTGGCTGGCGGGTTCCGCTGGAGCTTCATAACGGGAACGTCCATGTCCTCGTGTGGTGGAAAGGGCAGCTCATGCGTCTTGAGGATGCAACAAAAAGCCTTCACAGAAAATACTACGATAAGTATTCCGGAAAGACCCTCCGCACGTATGAATGGACCATCTTCAAGAGATTCTGCCGGATGATGCTCGAAGAGGCCGATAAGGAATTCAGGAAGTCAGTTCGGAGGCGGAATAGGACGGAGCATAATCGACAAATTCTTCAGGGATCATTCCCAAACAATCGGATACCCTTCCTAACAGTCAGCGATTGGATTGATTTAAATCAGTTATCCGAGATACCGTCTCCATGCGTCTAGTGATGGTCACTCCATTCCTCGAGACAAAGGGCGGCATGGAGCGCGTGGTGCTCAAGATCGCGCAGCATTTCAAGGCCAAGATACACTGCGTGTCGTACGACCCTGAGGGCACCTTCCCTGAGTTCAGCGGGCTCGAAATCGAGACTGCGAAGCCAGGGACGCTGTCCAAGCTCCCGCTCGGCAGGCGCGTGTTCTCGGCGATAGAGGCAGGCAGCCATTTCTACAACGCCGAGCTGAAGGATTACGATCTCATCAACGCGCACCAGACGCCCTCGGAATGGATAAGGAACAAAAACAGTCCGGTGCTCTGGTACTGCTATTCACCCAACCGCGAGGCGTTCGACCTTTACGAATGGAGGATGAGGCGGCGCAATCCTGTCTCCAAAGCGGTTTTCTGGGCGTCCATCCAGGCGTTCAAGGCCCTGGAATACCAGACAGTGCCGAAGATCGAGTACATATTCACGAGCTGCAAGAACCCGCAGGAGCGGATAAAGAGGTACCTCAAGCGCGATGCAGAGGTGCTCTATCCAGGGGTGGACTGCCAGGTATTCTCCTGCCGCGGCTATGAGCGGTTTTTCTTCTACCCTTCGCGCATCGTCCCTGAAAAGGAATTGGAGTACGCGATCGAGGCGTTCAAGCTTTTCGCAGCGCGGCAGAAAGGATGGAAGTTCGTCATCGCCGGCGCGGTCTCCAGGAGGCCTGAGCATGCCGCGTACCTCAGGAAGCTCCAGCACCTGTGCACGCCGGACATAACCATAGAGACCAACGTGAGCGAGGAGCGCCTGCTCGATCTTTACTCGAGGTGCTACGCCACGCTCTTCACCCCGATAAACGAGGACTACGGCCTCATTCCGCTCGAGTCCATGGCAGCGTCCAAGCCGTGCATCGCGAGGAACGAGGGCGGCCCGCGCGAGACCATCATCGATGGCACGGACGGTCTGCTCGTGAACAGCATCTGGGACATGGCGGATAAGATAGAATGGCTCGCCAGGAATCCGGAGCAATGCGAGGCCATGGGGAAGGCGGGGCGGAAAAAGGTCGAGCGCGAGTTCACCTGGGAGCGGTTCCTCAAAAGATTCGAGGAGAAGGCCGTCGAGCTCGCCGCAGTCAGCGAGCTTGCCAGGAAGGACAGGAAGGGTTGAGCATGGCCAGGATCGCGTTCCGCGTCAGCGCCAACCAGGCGATCGGCTCCGGCCATCTCCACAGGTGCCTCACCCTGGCATCAGGTTTCAAAGAGGTGGAGCCGTCTTCCGAGATATTCTTCCTCACATCCTCCTCGTCGGATTACGCGGACAAGATAACAGGAGCAGGATTCGGCTTCGTGAACGTGGATATCGGGGCAGTGGGCTGGATAGACCAGGACCTTGAAGAGACCCTCGCAGCGATTGAACAGAACAAGATCGACATGCTCATAATCGATAGCTATGCGACGGACGAGAAATACCTGAAAGCGCTCAAGGCCAAGGCATTTCTTGTGGCCATAGACGATTTCATGCACCTGAAGCATTACAGCGCCCACGCTATCGTGAATCCCAATGTCTATTCCCATCTCCTCCAATACTCCTGCGATGATGGGACCGAGCTGCTGCTGGGGACCGAGTTCGCGCAGCTGCGCCAGGAGTTCGAGGAATACCAGGATATCAGGCGCGAGAATCCGGAACGCATCAGGCGGATACTCGTGACATTCGGAGGGAGCGATCCAAAGGGTGCGAGCGTGACAGCGGTGCGCGCGCTCAAGTCCCTGGCAGACGCTTTCACGGCCACCGTGGTCGTGGGCCGGTGCTTCAGGAAAGGAGAGGAGCTCGCGCGCGAGATAGGCCTGGACGACCGCTTCATGGTGCTTCGGGACGTGCCGGACATGTCGAAGAAGATGGCGATGGCAGACCTGGCGATCGCGAGCCCGAGCACGACGTTCTACGAGCTGCTTTTCTTCAGGCTCCCATCCATCCTCATCACGCAGGCGGACAACCAGGTCATGATCGCCGATTACGCCGGCAAGATGGGCCTCGCCATGTCGCTCGGTTATATGGGATATGATAAGGGCGCTGATGCCGATGCAGGTGCCGGCAAGGTGGCTGGGGGAGATGGCGGGGATAGCGGGAAGCTGGCAGCCGTGATAAAGCAGCTCATGGCCGACAAGCCGGAGCGCGACCGCATGTCAGCGAGGATGTCGGATCTCGTGGACGGTCTGGGGAGGTTTAGGCTGGCGACAGAGCTGCTGAGGATCTATCAGGAGCGGAGCAGCAGGGACAATGTTTAGCTGAGCAGCATCCAGGCGAGGCAGCGTTTAGCGAGGCAGTGTTTAAAACCATTCGAAGCAAGGACAGTTTCGATTCGTATGAAAATACTAGTTACTGGCGCACTTGGTTTCATAGGCTCTAACATCACCGAGCGTCTTGTCCGCGAAGGCCATGAAGTGGTGGCCGTAGACAACATGCACACCGGAGACGAGGCCAATCTCGCAGCTGTGAAAGGCAAGGTGAAGGTAGCCAAGATGGATGCAGGCGGCGCGGCAGCGCTCGGCGAGAGGTTCGATGCGATCTTCCACCAAGGCATCTACTCGTCCACGCCCATGTACAAGGAGGACCCCTCGCGCACAGCGAAGGTCATCGCCGACTGGATAGGTCTCATGGAATACGCCAGGAAGAACGAGACGAAGATAGTATTCGCGTCATCGAGCTCGCTCTACAACGGGAATCCGCCGCCCCACCGCGAGGACATGGATATAAAGGTGACTGATTTCTACACCGAGGCCCGCTACATGATGGAGCGCCTCGCCAGGCTGTACAACAACCTCTACGGTGTCAAGAGCGTCGGCCTGAGATATTTCAGCGTGTACGGTCCGCACGAGCGCGCGAAAGGGAGATACGCGAACCTCATAACCCAGTTCCTGTGGGACATGCAGGCCGGCCGGCAGCCCCTCATTCTCGGGGACGGAACGCAGACGCGGGACTTCACGTACGTCGATGATGTTGTGGATGCGAACATGCTCGCCCTGAGATATGACAAGCGCGGGTGCGATGTCTTCAATGTCGGCACCGGAAAAAGCATCACGCTGAACGGCATGGCGAAGATGCTCGCGCAGAAGCTCAGGAGCGACATCAAACCCCGTTACGAGTCCAACCCCATAAAGAACTACGTCCAGCACACGCTCGCAGACACGCATAAGGCATCCTCCCTCCTCGGCTTCCGGGCCAAGATCCCGCTCGAGAAAGGCATCGAACTGCTCATCCAGCATTACAAGGTCTGAAAATGGAGAGGAACACGGTGGAAGGGGGTAAGGATAGAGGTAAGGGTACTGAGCGGGACGCAGAGGAGCAGGATAATAGCCAGAACCCAGAAACCACTGGTTCCGAGTTCCGGGTTTCGGGTTCAGAGTTCCGTCAAAACGCGAAACCAGCAAAACCAGCAGAACCCGCCCCCGCATCCGACCATTCAATGCATTCAAGGGAAGTCGCCAAAGGCAGTTTCTGGGGCCTTCTCGGAAGCCTGGCCTTCAAGCTCTCGTCATTCTTCTACGTCATACTCATAGCCCGTGCTGCATCGCCGGACGATGTCGGCCTCTTCTACCTCACGCTCGGTATCATATCGATAATCACCATCCCAAGCGATCTCGGCCTGTCAGGTTCCCTCATCCGCTATGTGCCGTTTTTCCAAGGCAGGAAGGAATTCGCGAAGGTGAAGGGCCTTCTCACGCTGAGCTGGCAGGCTGCGACGTCGCTCGGCATATTGTTCCTGGCTGCGCTGTGGCTCTCTGCGGATTATATAGGCCAGATATACAACAACCCCGGCCTTCCGGAAGCGATCAGGCTTATGTCCTGGTTCATCCTCCTCCAGAACTGGTTCAGGATGATGACATCCTACCTGCAGGGCATGGCTGACATGAAGTCCATGCAGCTCGCCACGAACGTCCAGAACCTCTCCAAGCTCCTCCTGACCGCAGCGTTCTTCTATCTCTATGGAGCGTCGCTCTTCACGATAACCATGGCATTCCTGCTCTCCCATGTCCTGGCCATCATCTTCGCCCTGCCAGGGATCCTGAAACTATCGAAATTAGACATAAGGCCCGGAGAGACCGGGATAACCCGCAGCCAGCTCTTGGGCGAGATCGCGCCGTTCGGTTTCATCATAACATTGAGCGGCATAATATGGTCTGCCCTGACATCCACAGACCGCATCATTCTCGGTTACATGATGCCATCAGCCATCGCCAACGAGACCGTCGCCATATATTCCATATCGACCTCTCTGGCATTGTCGCTGGGCGTGTTCCTCGGAGCGGTCGGCAACATATTCATGCCTGTCATGTCCAGGCTCGCAGGCACCGAAGACCAAGAGGGGATGCGCTCCATAATGCGCACCTCCCAGCGGTGGGTGCTGCTGCTCACGTTTCCCGCAGCGCTCGTGATGGTCGTCTATTCAGGCGAGATACTGAGGCTGTTCTACGGAACGACCTATGCGGTCGGTGCGATGACGCTGTCGCTCTTCACCTTGGGCATGATAATCTATTCCATGACCTACATCGCGTCGCTCGCGTTCATCTCGCTCAGGATGGTGAAGACAGAGCTGGTCGTCGCGTCCAGCGCCTGGATCGCCAATGCCCTCTTCTGCATCCTTCTCATACCCCCATTCGGCATGGACGGAGCGGCATTCGCCTCGGTGCTCAGCTCCCTCGTGATGTCCCTGGTGCTTATCCATTACAGCAGGAAGGCCTTCGGTTTCACCATCACCAGCGAGGTGCCGCGCATAATCCTCGCCGCAGCTGTCGCGGCGGTGATACTGCTCCTGTCCAAACCCCTGTTCTCCAACGTCTTCCAGCTCGTCTCTCCGCAGGACATCGGCGGAGCGCTCGGCTCGTACATACTCAAAGGGCTGTACCTGTCCTACATCACCGTCATGGTGGGGGTGGCTGTGGCGATATTCGCTGCGCTCACACTCCTCTTCAAGTGCATCGGGAAGGAGGATATCGCCATCATGAAAGGCGCGATGCGCAGGGCCATGGTCCCAGCATCGGTCATCGCGTTCTCTGAGAGGATCGCATCGTACGGGATACACGGGTCCTGAGAGTTTTGCTGGTTTCCAGTTTCCGGTTCCGGGTTTTGCCTGATTTCGGAGGTTTTGGAGGTTCTGGGTTCTGAACCCGCGAAACTCGCAAAACCCAAAACCCAAAACCCGCAACCCAAAACCCGCAGAACCTAACTCGTACCCGGGGGAAGAACTCATTATAAATGGTTGGTCGCATCTCTTTTCCAGAGGCTTTTTGAGTAAGAATCATAAGAGGTATTGGCATGTTGGAAGAGATACTTTTCGGCGAGATCGTCATGCCTGGCGAGGCGGTAAGGGTAATCCTGTCTTTCGTCCTGGTCGGCGTCGCGGCGTATTACGACGTGTTCAACAAGAAGAACATCCCTGACCAGGTGCTCTACGCCATGCTCGTGCTCTCGTTCCTTGTGAACCTGTTCTTCTACCAGGAGCAGCTCTTCTGGTTCTCGATAGCTGTCACGGCGTTCTTCTCCATGATCGGCTACGTGTTCTACCGCATCGGGCAGCTTGGCGCGGCCGACGTGTTCGTCCTCGCATCGGTGATGCTCCTCCTGCCGATCCATCCCTCATCCGTAGGCATGTCATTCAACATACCATTCGTGTTTTCGGTGATAATATTCTCCGGAGTGCTGTTCGCGCTCTACGTACTGACCTACTACGGTTTCAAGCTCATGCAGAACGAGGCCAAGCCCAATCTCCTCTACGGCCTCATGCTGATCCCATACCTGCTTTTCGCGTACATATACGTCAACTCGTTCCTTTTCTCGCCGGTGTATTTCGCGTTCATCAGCATACTGCTCTTCGCGTCGATGTTCTTCCTGATGTTCAGGGACGCGCTCAACCAGCTGCTCGCGGAGGAGCTCCCCATAGCGCAGCTCGAACCCGAGGACGTCCTCGCCCTCGAGATAATGAACAAGGACATGATCGAGCGCTATAAGATCCCCAGGATGGTGACCAGGGAGGAGATAGACCGGCTCAAGAAGACCAAGGTCACGGAGGTCTGGGTGTACACCCGCCTCCCGCCGTTCATACCGTTCATCCTGGCCGGCATGATTCTTTCCATGCTGTTCGCGAAAAGCCTGCTGCTGATGTGAGCGAACCTGGGAACCATTCAGGTGGCATGGATGATGGATAAATGATGTCTTAGGAATGATTCCACATGGAACTGATCCCGCTCATAAACTACGCAATCGCCTTCATCTCGCTTTTCTCCGTGAGCTTCTACCTCTTCCTCTACCTGAAGCACCGGGGCGAATATCTCGAGCGGCCCAGGGACAGCGGATGGAGGCCGAAGGTCTCGGTCATCATACCTGCCTACAATGAAGGCGCCTACATCGCGGATTGCCTCAAGTCCGTGACCAGCCTCGACTACCCGAAAGACAAGGTCGAGATCCTGGTGATAGACGACGGCTCCAGCGACGACACCTATAAGGCCGCCAAATCGTTCGCAGGCCCGAACATCCGTGTCTTCACCAAGGAGAACGGCGGGAAGGGAGCGGCGCTCAATTTCGGGCGCGTGCGTGCGAAGGGAGAGCTGATAGCAACCATGGACGCTGATTCCTACCTGAAGCCGGATACGCTCCTGGAGATGATTCCCTATTTCAGCGACGAGGAGGTCATGGCGGTCACGCCTGCGGTCAAGATACGCGCGAGCGGCTCCTGGCTCAAGGAATTCCAGCGGATAGAGTACCTCATGATCCTGTTCTCCAGGAAGCTGCTGAATTTCGTGGACAGCGTCCCGGTGACGCCAGGGCCCTTCAGCATGTTCCGCGCCTCGGTCTTCGACAAGGTAGGCGGGTTCGACGAGCGCAACCTCGTCGAGGACCAGGAGATCGCGCTCCGCATCCAGTCCCATCACTTCAAGATACGCAGTTCCATGTCAGCCGAGGTGTACACAGAGCCGCCATCCAACATGGCGGACCTCCTCAGGCAGCGGGTGCGCTGGCAGCGCGGCGGGGTGCGCAACTACCTGCGCTACAGTTTCATGATAAAGCCGGAATACGGGGATTTCGGGATGTATTTCGTGCCCATGAATTTCATAACCCTCATCTCCTTCTTCGCCATCGTCGCGCTCACATGCTACTCCATGCTCACGACGCCCTATTATGTCAGGTACATATGGTTCGACGCCTTCGGCATGGGGATAGACCTGTTCGCCTTCATCACCGCCTTCGTCGTTCTCGCCACGACGTTCTTCATCTACCTCGCGATCCGCAGCTTCGGGGAGCGGGTGAAGCTCCGCTATCTGCTGGTTTTCGTGGCGTTCTACTGGTATCTCATGTTCGGTTACAACATACTGACCCTGGCCAAGGAGATAAGCAGGGAAGCGTTCTCGTGGTGAATGGCATGGAAAGGAAACTGTCCCTCCCGATATATGTCTCTGCATTCATCGCGACCCTGATGATATTCGTCATCGGTATAGCGGTGGGGCACGTGATCGACACCTCGGCCATGGGCGGGATATCTGATGACATGTCATCCCTTTCGCACAAGGTGTCGGCTGTCCAGCTTCTCATGCTCATGGAAGGCAATTCATCCTCGTCATGCCCCGTATACCTCTCGGAGCTCGGCGCGATCGATGATGAGGTGGAGAAGGTGGGATACAGGCTCTCGTACATGGAGGACGAGAAGGGCGTTTTCGATTCCGAATTGAAGAAGCAGTATTTCGTGCTCGAGGCAGAGTCCTATCTCCTCTCAGGCAAGGCCAAGACCCTGTGCAATGACAAGAGCGTCCTGCTGATAAATTTCTACTCGAACAAGGACTGCGCGCGCTGCAGGGAGCAGGGAACCGAGATACTCAAGGCAAGGGACGACCTCGTCTCGAAGGTCCCGGTGAAGCTCTACTCTTTCGACGGAGAGCTCAACAGCCCGGTGGCGGATGCGCTCGTCGCGCAATACAACGTCACCTCTTACCCCACGATACTGATAGACGGCAAGGGCTACAGCGGTTTCCATACCGCAGACCAGCTCAAGGAGATCCTTTTGCGGAACTGAGCGGGTTGAATGGTTGATTGGGATGGGAGCGAGCGGATGGAGCTGAACCCGGGGCTGAACATGAGGCTGAACGCATGATGGTCGATGTCGTGGTGGTGACGAAATCCCCCTGCTTCTCGGTCTCGCGCAAGGACGGCGTCATCAAGGTCAGGCTGACAAGCCCTCCTGAGAAAGGCGAGGCGAACGCAGAGCTGGAGAAGAAGCTGTCCAAGGCGCTCGGCGCGAGCGTGCGCATCGTCTCAGGCCACACATCGAGGCGCAAGAAGCTCGAGATAGGTATAGGCGAGGCGGAGTGGAACGCTGCGCTGGAGCGGCTGTTGATTTCCGGTTCCGGCCGTTCGTAGTTATTTTAAATGGTTCTATCTGAGTTGATTGCATGGCAGGTGGAAATAAGGTTCAGGTGCAGCATACTACCCCGCGACGTGGTCCTTCATTATATATGGGAGAGGAAAGCGGCAGGGTTTTTATTTCAAGGAAAGAACCCCTCACTGAATCTCTGCTTGCTAAGGTGGAACCTGAGGTCAGGTGGGTAGTCATCACTCCATCAGAAGGCTTCAGAAGATTGTCCGATGCCTTGATGGGAAAATTGGCAGAGTACCCAGAAATAATCTCATCCGTTGTACCTACAGGGCCCCATGACGAGCTACATGCCGGGTCACACAGCACGCGCGGGGTTATCGGAGTTATCGAAGCGTTCCAAATGCACACAATGGAAGGCGAAGCGCGGAAAGGGGGGCAAACCGGCATGGTAACGCTTTCCGATGATGAAGCCGGCCGAAGAGTCCCCTACCTGATGAAAATCACGCTCACGCCGGAACGTCAGGCTGACGTGGAACTGCTTTTAGATGCGGTATTCAGTGCTGCCAGATTATGTTTATCAGAGCAACCCGATTTACACATCGCAATCTCCGAAAAAATGTCTCTGCCAGCATTTCCCCCTGCTCCCAAGCCCGCAGCTCCTGAAACCTCCAAATAACCTTATATATTTCCTACTTCCCATCACTAACCAATACTAATCCGGGTTCAAGGTGAAAACTGATGGTCGATGTAATGCTATTAGGTCTGGCGTGCGTGGTCGGGGCCGCAGCCCTGGTGGTCCTCGCATTGGTGGTCGGCATATTCAACCGCATGATCACCCTCCGCAACCGGGTGGACAACGCATGGGCGCAGATAGACGTCCAGCTCAAGAGGAGGTACGACCTCATACCCAACCTCATCGAGACTGTCAAGGGATACATGAAGCACGAGAAGGACACGCTTGAGGACATAACCAAGTACCGCTCCCAGATCGTCAGCGGCAACGTGGAGGAGAAGGCGCAGGCGAACAACATGCTCAGCCAGGCGCTGAAATCCGTGTTCGCCGTGGCAGAGAACTACCCGAAGCTCATGGCGAACGAGAATTTCAAGATGCTTCAGGAGGAGCTGGCAGGCACGGAGAACAAGATCGCCTACATAAGGACGGCGTACAACGATACCGTGCTCGAGTACAACAACGCCCTCCAGGTGTTCCCGAACAACCTGCTCGCAGGTCCACTCGGTTTCGGCGTCAAGCCGTACTTCGGCACCCCCGAGGCCGAGAAGCAGGCTCCGAAGGTCAAGTTCTGAGCGTTATGGCTGAGCACATAAGCTTCTTCGATGCGATCGAGAGGAACAAGAGGAACTCGGTCCTGCTCATCGCATCGATGTTCGTCATCTTCCTGGCAGCTGTGGCAGCATTATCCTACGCCTTCGACATCGGCTACTGCGGCCTTGCGATGGGATTCCTCTTCCTGCTGATGTACACAGTCATCGTCTTCTATTCAGGGGACGGCATAATCCTGGCGCTGAGCAATGCAAAGGAGGCGAAGAAGGAGGATTATCCTTTTCTGTACGATGTCGTGGAAGGGCTCGCGCTCGCCTCGCAGATACCGATGCCCAAGGTCTATGTTATCGAGGACCGGAGCCCGAACGCGTTCGCTACAGGCCGCGACCCGCAGCACGCGTCGGTGGCGGTCACGACCGGCCTGCTCTCGATGATGAAGCGCGAGGAGCTCGAGGGCGTGCTCGCGCACGAGATGTCTCACGTGGCGAATTTCGACATCCGCTTCGCCATGATCGCCGTGGTTTTCGCAGGCGCGATAGCGCTGCTCGGAGAATTCGGCTGGCGCTTCATGCGCTTCGGGCTTGTTGGCGGAGGCGGAAGGCGCGACCGCGGTGGCGGAGGGGCGCTCGTGTTCATCGCCCTCGTGTTCGTGATCCTCGCGCCCATATTCGCGCAGATCGTGCGGCTCGCGCTTTCCAGGGAGCGCGAGTACCTGGCTGACGCCAACGGCGCCAGGATGACGAGGTATCCAGAGGGGCTGGCGAGCGCGCTCGAGAAGATAAAGAACGCTTCCATCCCGACAGCAGCCGCCAGCGACACGACCGCGTCGCTCTATTTCTCGAACCCCTTCCCGCACAAGTTCGGCTTCCTGGGCTCCACACACCCGCCGATAGACGAGCGGATCAAGCGATTGCGGAGCATGTAAAACGCATATATTTAAATCTCCCGCGCGATAGTGTGTCGTTCTACTCGTTAGAGGTGAAGATATGTACGGAGTTTCCCCCCAGGCTTATGATCGGGCAATAACTGTGTTCTCGCCGGATGGCAGGCTGTTCCAGGTGGAATACGCCAAAGAGGCTGTGAAAAGAGGCGCGACCGCGGTCGGCATCTCATGCAAGGAAGGCGTCGCGCTCGTGGCGTTCAAGTCCATACACTCGAAACTCGTCGTGCCCGAATCCCTGAAGAAGGTCTTCGAGGCTGACGAGCACATCGTGGTCACGGCGAGCGGCCTGATCGCGGACGCGAGAAGGCTGGTGGAGGTCGCGAGGGTGGATGCCCAGAAGCACCGCATAACATACAACGAGGCGCCGAGCGTGGACTCCATAGCCCGCAGCGTGTGCGACCTCATGCAGGTGTACACCCAATACGGCGGCATACGGCCGTTCGGCGTGTCGCTGCTCATCGCAGGCGTGGATGCCCAGGGGCCCAAGCTCTTCGAGGCTGAGCCGAGCGGGGCCATGACGGCGTTCAAGGCTGATTCCGTGGGCGCGAACAAGAAAGAGGTTGACGAGATGCTCGAATCGAAATACGACGAGAAGCTCACGCTCGATGAAGCGATAAAGCTCTGCCTGGATGCGCTGCGCTCGACGCAGGACCAGAAGCTCCAGCCGGAGAATGTCGAGATATCCTACGTTCCGGTGAAGACGCGCAAATGCGTTACGCTGCAGGACAAGGACGTCGCCAAATACCTCAAGGCCTGATTTTTTTCATTTACTTATCCTTTCTTCTGTTTTATCCATCTGCGAGCGGAGCAGTTGACTAGTATGCCATAATATCTGATGCCATCAGAGCACCGTGAGGCTCACGAAGGCCCTTTCGGGCCTTCGTACTACCAAGAAGCTGCCATGAAGTCTGTTGCCATCAGAACACAGTCCAGCTCAAGACGACCCGAAGGGTCCACTTGAACGGCGCTCCGTTCAAGGGACCTATTGTTCGGACCACCGAACAATAAGGTCGTCTTACTACCACGTCACCCGCACGTCAGTCCTTCATCCTTGCGCTTCTTTGCGAGCGAGCGGGCGTACGGGGTTATGTAATCCTCGTTCAGGCAGCCTGTGCAGATGGGAAGGCCGATGGCACGCCTGAGCCCTTCCATGGAAAGATAGCCCAGGCTGTCGACCCCGAGGAACTTCTTTATCTCCGCCACGCTTTTCCCGTGCGCGATCAGCTCGTGGTATGTCTTCATGTCCACGCCGTAGAAGCATGGTGCTTTGAGAGGCGGGCATGTGATGCGCACGTGCACCTCCCTGGCGCCGGCATCCCTTGTCATGGCCGCGATTTCCTTGAGCGTGGTCCCGCGCACGATGCTGTCGTCTATGAGCACCACGCGCTTGCCTGCTATCAGTCCGCGGATGGGATTGAGCTTCAATCGCACGTTCCCGCTCCTCTTCTCCTGGTTCGGCATGATGAACGTGCGGGCGATGTAGCGGTTCTTTATCATGCCTTCCTCGAACGGTATGCCTGTGGCTTGGGCATAGGCCTCGGCAGCTGTGCGCGAGGTGTCCGGGATCGGTATTACGACATCAGCCTTGGCAGGATGCTCCCCGGCGAGCTCGATGCCGAGCTGTTTCCTGACCTCGAAGACCGCCTTGCCGTTTATTATCGAGTCAGGCCTGGAGAAATAGACGTACTCGAACATGCAGTGGCGCGGCTCGGTTCGTGACTTGCCGCGCAGCGTCTTGCGCTCCATCTTCCCGCTATCCATGTCGAGGACCACGAGCTCGCTTCCCTTGACATCGCCCTTGCACGGTATGTTGTTCACGTCGAGCGCGCAGCTCTCGCTCGCGAATGAGATGAACCGCTCGCTCTCGCCCCACACAAGCGGGCGGATGGCGTGCGGGTCGCGGAAGACCGCGAGCTTCTTTCCGATGATCGCTGCGTCGGAATACGCGCCATCGAGCGTGTCCATGACATAGGACACCGCTTCCTCTATGGACTTGCCCTTGGCGAGCTGGGAATCCAGCAGGAAGGTTATCGGTTCCGAATCCACTGTGCCGGTGAATTCGTATCCGGATTTCTCGAGCATGGCGCGCACGTCGTCGTAGTTCGCGAGATGGCCGTTGTGCGTGACCGAGATGCTCTTTATCAGCGAGGGCTGGACGTCCTGTATCAGGCAGCGGCCGGTCGTGGGATAGCGCGTATGCCCGATGCCAAGCCTGCCTTCTATCGCCATGTCCGCCAGGGTGAATATGTCGCTGACCAGGCCGAGCCCGCGGCGCGGCACGAGCCCGTCCTTGCCATTGACCACGAAACCCGCTGCGTCCTGGCCCCGGTGCTGGAGCGCCACGAGGCTGCGGTAAAGGAACGGAGCGACATCCTCGCCTTTCTTGGAGTAGATGGCGATTATCCCGCATTCCTCGCGCTTGCCCTGACTGGAAGAAAAGAATCCCATAACCCATAGTGGCAGCCCGAATTTAAAATCATTGTGCAAAAGTATTGGTTCATGTTCGGCACATCAGGCATCCGGGGGGTGTACGGAAAGGACATCACCGAAGGGCTTGCCGAGCGCGTCGCCTGCTTGTTCGCGCAGGAAAGGCTCGTAATCGGCCGCGACATAAGGAAAAGCGGTCCCTCGCTGCTCAAAGCGGCCGAGGAAGGCGCGCTTGCCGCAGGAGCTGATGTCATAGACCTCGGGATAGCGCCGACGCCGACCACCGCGCTCGCCACGAGGAGATTCTCCTGCAGGGGGATAATGCTGACCGCGTCGCACAACCCGCCGGAATACAACGGCCTCAAGCTCATCGAAAGCACGAAAGAGATCGGCAAGAGGATGGAGAAGGAGATCGAGCGGGCCTACAAGGAGAACCTGCCCCGCTCCGCCAAACCGCGGGACGGGAACATATACCGCGACAGCTCGGTGATCCAGGACCACAAGGCGATGATCCTCGGCATGGTGGATGTGGATGCCATCAGGAAGAGGAAGCCGAAGGTCATAGTGGACTGCAACGGCGCTGGCTCGGTGATAACGCCCTACCTGCTCACTGATCTTGGCTGCAAGGTCATCAGCGTGAACTCGAGCGCGGAATGCTTCAACCGGCCATCGGAACCAAGCGGCGCGAGCATCGCCTATCTCTCGGGCCTGGTCGTGGAAAGCAATGCGGACTTCGCGATAGCGCATGATGGCGATGCGGACAGGTGCATGGTGATAGACGACAAAGGCGAGCAGCTCCCCCTCGATGTCCAGCTCGCCATGATGATAAGCCATGAGCTCAAGCTCGCCAGGAAAGGCGACAGGAGGGTCATATCCACGGTCGAGGCCTCGCTCGCGATACGCGACGTGGTGGAGAATGCGGGAGGGGTTATCGACATCACACCTGTGGGAAGCGCATTCATCGCAGACCTGATGGAGGGGAACAATGCCTTTTTCGGCGGAGAGCCGTGCGGCGAATACATCTATCGCGAGGGCGTCCACGTGCCTGATGCCATCCTCGGAGCCGCGAAATTCGCCGAGATATTCTGCAACGAAGGCGCGTTCTCGAAACTCAAAACCCGATACCCGCAGAACTTCATGGCACGGGAGAGATTCCCGGCCGATGACAAGGCCCGCGCCATGGAGCGCGTGAAGGAAGCGATACAAGGGCTCGGGATCGAAGGCAAGACCAGGACTGACGACGGCATAAGGATAGACGAGGAAGACGGATGGGTGCTGATACGGGCGTCAGGGACAGAGCCGATAATCAGGCTCACCATGGAATACAAGGCCAAGGAAAAACTCGAGAAGCGGAAAAAAGAGCTAGGCGGATTGATTAAAAAATATCTCTGAGATATAAGGACAGGGTGGTTAGCTTGTTCGTGGCTGTTTTATCCGATAAGCCTGAATTGAGAGAGCAGTTCTGCAAGATGGGGACGGAGATCAGCAAGGGAGACGTGAGCTTCTACTCCGTGAGCCAGGGCGGCAAGACCGTGACCCTCGCCGACCCGACGCTTTATCCTGAGAAGATACAACCCCTCCTGTATGCGCTTTCCATGGCAGACCACGTCGTCCTGATCGTGGACGCGCTCACGCCCAAGGTAGGTGAGATCATCGTCGCGCTCGATTCCATGAAGATGGAGAGCGGCACGCTGGTGTGCAAGGCAGCGCTTCCCCTCAAGGGAACAGTGCTCGACAAATACACAGTGGTCGCGGATGCCGAGGCAGCCAAGGCGAGGATATTCTCGTTGCCGTCTCCTAGCGGAGGGGAGAACCTCTTCGCCCTCGCACATAGATCCGAAGCAGTGAAATCCGTCGGCAATGTCATGCACGCAGCGGTCCGCTCCGGCAAATTGAAAAAATCCGACAAGCTGTTCCTGCTTCCTGAGAGAAAGGACATCGAGATACGCTCTGTGAAGGCTGATGGCAAGGAATCGGAAGAGGCCGCAGCCGGCGCCATGATAGAGCTCGCGTACAGGGGCGACCTGTTCGAGCGGGGGATAATCGCGCCGATCCGGAACGAATACCAGGTGGAGAGCGTCATAAACGGCAGCTTCAAGAAAAGCCCGTTCTACAAGGACGAGCTCAAGGGAAAGATACACGCCTATTCGAACCTGCAGTATGTGGAAGGAAGCGTGAACGAGAACGACCTGACGCTTTCCGCTCCGATGGCCTACGAGAAGGGCGAGACGATCCTGGTCATAGACGCCAGCAACCAGAAGCTCAGGATCGCAGGAGCTTTCAGGAGCAAATGGTAAAGGTAAGAGCGTGTCAGGATTGCTGTGCAGCGTGGGCTCTTCGGTTGGCTTCATCCGTCCCTTCTTCCATAATACAGCTCCTCCCTCAGGATTTCCAGAAGCCGCTTCGGACTCGCTTTCGGATGCTCCCGCTTTATCCGTTCCCTGAAAGCATTCACTACGAAATCAACGAGGCTCGATGCGACTATCGCTGCCGCTCATACGCAGCTGCAAAACCCTTTCCACGTCTTTCTCGACATCGCCCATAATCAAGATGAGCCGGATATTGCTTATAATCATATGCTGGCAAGGGCAGCCATCGCATCGTCCTTCCGCTCATATTCTTGAGCAGGTTTCCAGTTCCGTGTTTCGAGTTTTGAACGACGAAACTCGGAACTCGAAACCATGGGGCTGCTGCCCCAAATTCCCAAAGTCCTATCGGACTTCAGGACCAAAAACCCCGCAAAACCCGAAACTCACAGCAATTCGCCGCGCGCCTGCTCTATCTGGTGCCTTGCCGAATCCTGCTTCCTCCTGAATTCCGGCAGGATCGCGTTCGAGAACCGCAGCGGCAGGAGGGAATCGTATATCTCCTCCATCATGTCGAAATACCGCTCGGCTTTCTTCTTGTCACCGTGCCTTAGGGATTCGTACATCTCGCGCTTGAACTCGCCCACCGCATCGAGCAGGCCGTTGAGATAGGGGATCGCTGAGATGCCGAGCTCTGAGAACGAGGGTATCCGGTTCTCCTCGATCGCTGACAGGACGATCTGCGCCTCGGCGTATTCCTGCAGGATGTGATTGAGCTGTTCCGGGAACTCGCGCTCGTGCGCGATCACCCTCTCCACGCCCCTGCGTGCCTCTGCGAGGTGCTTGCGTGCCTCCTTCATGTCATGGGCATGCATGGCCTTTATCGCGTTCGAGCATGAACGGACTATGCTGCGGTTGTCCGAAAGCAGGCCATCGAGGATTTTTTCCCGCTCCGAGAAGCCTTTTTCTATCTGCGTGATATCGATTGACAAGAGAACACCAACATGTATATCACGACGAATCAATATAAACCAGCCACAAGAACCGCAACAATAACAAAATAAACCCTAACAAAGAATCCCATCCATGCACGTTGTACTCTCAATAGGCGGAAGCTCGATGATAACGGACGGGAAGCCGGATATCGCATACCTGCGCTCGATGGCGAGCATCATCAAGAAAAGCAGGAACAGCTTCGGCATACTCACAGGAGGCGGCTCCATCGCACGCATGTACGCAAGCGCTGCGCGGGAACTCGGAGCGAGCGAATACGAGGCGGATTCCATAGCCATAACCTCGACCAGGCAGAACGCCCAGCTGCTGATAGCGGCCCTCGAAAGCGCGGGCGTTGACGTGCACGGCAGCGTGCTGACGGATTTCGAATCAGCCAAGGAGCCTTCGCACGAGCGCAAGGCGGTCGTGATGGGCGGAACGATACCAGGCATCACAACTGACACGGACGCCGTGCTCCTGGCAGAGGCCATAGGGGCGAGGAAGCTCGTGAACATCAGCAATGTGGATGCGATCTACGATTCCGACCCGAGAAAGAACCCGGGCGCCAAGAGATTCCAGAAGATGACATACGACGAGCTGATAACGCTCGCCACCTCGAGCGACAAGAGGATGGCAGGCACGAATTTCGTGTTCGACATGCTCGCGTGCAAGCTCATAGCCCGCTCCAAGATAGAGACGCACTTTGTTTCCAACAAGGACATGGGCCAGATCGAGAGCGCGATCGAAGGCAGGAAACACGGCGGTACGGTCGTCTATGGATGAGACCATAAATGAGACGATAAGGAAGACAGCGGAATATGTCAAGGGCAGACTGGAAGACGACACCTCTGGCCATGACTGGTGGCATGTGTGGCGCGTATGGAACCTGGCCAGGTACATAGCCGGAAGGGAAGGCGCTGACATGACAGTGGTGGAGCTCGCAGCGCTGCTCCACGACATCGCTGACTGGAAATTCAACGACGATGATAACCGGATGCGCGAGGCGCGGGAATGGCTCGAGAGCGTCAATGCCGAGCCAGCGGTCGTCTCCAGGGTGTGCAGCATAATCGATAACGTGTCCTACAAGGGCGCGGGCGTGAAGGACAACCAGCCCACGCTGGAAGGCAAGGTCGTGCAGGATGCAGACCGGCTCGACGCGCTCGGAGCTGTGGGGATAGGGCGCGCGTTCGCTTACGGAGGGTACAAGCGCAGGAAGATGCACGTCCCGGGCCTGGAACCGAAGATGCACCAGACGTTCGAGGAATACAGGGACGCGCAGGGCACGACGATAAACCATTTCTCAGAGAAGCTCCTGCTGCTGAAAGACAGGATGAACACCGCCACCGCGAGGAAGATGGCGCAGGCGAGGCACAGGTTCATGGAAAGGTATCTGGACGAATTCTACAAGGAATGGGGCGGAGAAGATTTGTGATGGCAAGCTATTGGAAAATATTATAATTAGTTATAATTATAAATCCGTCGTATAATACATTATAATCGGTGGTTATTTGATCGACGTATTCAAGTCTAAGATAAGGCCGCTCGGCTCTTCTGCATGCGTGCTCATACCGAAAGAGCAGCTTGAGAATGAAGGTCTTAAGATAGGCGATGAGATCGAGGTCGCGCTTCTGAGGCACCGTGATCCGAAAGAGATCGAGGGTGGTTTCGGGATGGCGAAACATTTCAAGGTGCCATTCATCCGGGATAAGAAAACACGTGCGTTCTGATGATACTATTGGATACATCCGCCTGGATCGAGTATCTCGCTTCGACAGAAGCAGGCGATGAGGTCAAGGACCTGTTCTATCAGAATGCCGGAATCTACACCTGCCCCCTCACGATCGCGGAGATATCCGTCTGGTGCCATAAAAACAATGAAGACCCGGATCGATATCTGGCTAAAATCCGGGAACTTTCCTCGATGATCGAGATAACCGAGGATATACTCATAGCGAGCGGCAGGATTTATTGCGAGGAACGGAAAAAACAAGGAAAGATAGGCATTGTCGACTGTATCATTCATACCACTGCCCGGTTCCATGGGATCATACTGTGGACAAAAGATAGTGATTTCAAGGGATTGCCTGGCGTGAAGATGCTGAAATGACAAAAATTACAAAGCAATAAAAACCAGCAAAGAGATAAACTGACGTGAGCGACATGAACGAATACGAACCTGCAACAATAGACATGGTCTATGCAGAGATAAAAAAGCTGAATCAAAGGATCGCCGCCCTTGAACATCTCATTATCCCGGAAGAAAAACTGAGCAAGGAAGAGCTAAAGGAATTGGACGATGCGATCGCCGATGCAAAAAGGGAGAATGTAACTCCTTTTGCGAAGATGCGGAAATAAGGCGATCTCTTGTTCGAGGTCTACTTTGGAAACAAGAGGGCGAAAAAAGATTACGGGGATCTAGATGACGCTATGCGATCGAGGATCGATAAACTCTGCGAAACGCTATCAAAAATCCCCGTCCCTTTTCAGGAATATGACGTCATAAAAATCGCAGGCAGGAACGGCAGCTATCGGATTCGCCTGGGAAGGTTCAGGGTTCTGTATTTCGTGGACGAACTCGCCCATAAAATCTATGTCCTGGCGATCGAACCGAGATCCGAGACCACTTATAAGTAATTGGATATCTGCCCCCCACCTTTATCCATAATCACATTTTCCTTTCAGGATTTGCAGGGTTCCGGGCAGCTCGCTCCGAGACGCAGCGATTCGCAATCTATTTATTCATATACTGGCATTTCAGAGGACAGGTGATTCTTTGTCTGCAATAGATGACGTCATGAAGTATATCGCTACGAATGAGATAAGATGGATAGACCTCCAATTCTACGACATCAAGGGCCAGCTCCACCGCGTCAGCGTCTCGAACAGGAAGCTCGAGGAGGCGACGTTCGGGAACGGCATAGCGGCTGCTGATCTTTCAGAGGTGTTCGGGAAAAGCGAGCAAGGCGACCTCGTCCTCCTTCCCGATCCCGACACGCTCGCCCGGCTTCCGTGGGAGCCTGCGACCGTGAGGCTCATCTGCGACGTGGTCGTCGCGGTGAAGAAGGAGAGGTTCCTCAAGGACCCGCGCTATGTGGCCGAGAGGATGGAGACCAACCTCGGGGCTGCGGGTGTGAAGAACGCGCTCGTAGGGACCGAGGTGGACTGCTACCTCTTCGACACCACGACAGCGGACAAGACGAGCCGCGGGCGCGGGACCGGGTTGATGATGGATTCGAGGGAAGCCGCATGGGGCCCGACCGTGCTCTCGAACGAGAAGACCGGCGCCTACGTGGCCACGCCGCACGATTCCATGTACTCGGCCAGGACCCAGATATGCGAGACCATGGAGGACAGCTTCGGCATGCTCGTGGATTCCCACTATCACGGAGAGGCACCGACAGCGCAGCAGTCCTTCGAACTCGCTCCGAGGAACCTGAAATCCGCAGGGGACGCTGTGAACACGCTCAAGTTCATAACCAAGAACCTCGCGAACGCGGTGAACGCCTCGGCGACCTTCATGCCATACCCGGTGGAGGGCGAGAAAGGCAACAAGCTTGGCATCGCGATGAGCCTGTGGAAGACCAACGACAATAATGTTTTCTATGACGCCAAGGAGTCGTACGCGCAGCTTTCGCAATCAGGCCAGTACTTCATCGGCGGCCTCCTCGAGCATGCGGCCGCGCTCTGCCTGTTCACAGCGCCGACATCGAACTCGTACAAGCGGCTCGCCGTGGACGGCCAGACCTTCGGATGGAGCGCGGTGGATAAGAGCGCCATCGTGTACGTCCCGAACAACAAGAAGAACATCAAGGAGGTCAAGAGGGTCGCGTTCAGGGCAGCCGACCCGGCGGCGAACCCCTATCTCGCGTTCGCGGTCGTGGCTGCGGCAGGCCTGGACGGCATAAAGAAGAAGGCCGATCCAGGGGAGCCGGTCGAGGGCGAGAAGAAGAAGCGCACGGAGAAGGCGCTTCCCTCAAGCCTGCTCGAGGCCATAGAGGCGCTCGAGAGCGACACCACGTTCATAAAGGGCGCGGTGCCGGCAGAGCTGCTCGGTGACTACCTGGACATCAAGCTCAGGCAGCACAAGCAGGCCATGACCGGCATCAACGGCATGGAGCTCCAGAAATACTGGAGCGTATGATCTCCTTATTTTATTTTCTATTTTAATTTCCAATATCATAGGGCCCGTAGTCGAGTGGTGAAGACGTCGCTCTTACGTCTGTAAGTCTCTATGGTTTGTGGCTTGCGGAGAGAAAACAGCGAAGATCCCCAGTTCGATCCTGGGCGGGCCCAATTTTCCATCTGTTCCCAGTTTCCGGTCTTCAGTTTTGAGGGCTGGAAAATTGGGCGAATTGCCCGACCGAAAGGGAGGGCAATCAGAGCCCAATCGCAAAGTCGGTGAGAGTACCGTGCTCTTCGGGCATATTAAGAACGACGCATCGTTCTTGATATCTTCAGGAACGGTCCGCCGTTCCTGAGACGGGTGAATCACCGACCCGACTTTGCGAGTATT
>Ga0315282_10005206_pt1 | contig 22251 bp, 19 predicted proteins | sample YL17G07_20_MG_FD_203693 | JGI IMG/M metagenome (GOLD analysis project Ga0315282, IMG submission 203693) | Sediment microbial communities from Yellowstone Lake, YNP, Wyoming, USA - YL17G07_20 | ecosystem: Environmental > Aquatic > Freshwater > Lake > Sediment | place: USA: Wyoming | collected... | reverse complement strand
TCGCGGCGCTGGGCGATCGCGGCGCTGGGCGATCGCGGCGGTCAGCGATCGCGGCGGTCAGCGGTCGCGGGGCCACACGAGCACGCCCCACACGCTGTAGCAGCTGGTGATCAGCGGGTTGTCGGAAAGGTCCACGCCGGCGAAAGAAGCGTAGAAGCGGCATGAGTGTCCGAGCGCTGTGACCGCCTCGAAGCCGACGAGCCGGTCGCGTTGCGCGATAGTCACCACCGGCGGCAGCATCTGCTCGGCCAGCGTCCGCATCTTGAAGGCCCACTCCCAGCCACCGCGGCGGCGCTCGCGGGCGTACAAGACCGCCGACACGAACTCGGTCTCCCTGCCGTCGATCCTGATCCTCACCACCGGGTGCGTCGGCAAGGCGTCGCTCACCGGCCTTGCCGCCCGGCAGGGCCGTCCGTCCGGTTGTGCGGCGGTCTCTGGCGGCTGGCCGGCCGGCCCTGTGGCGGTTCGCGTCGCGGAGCTGCCCGTGCGACGCGCGACGCGCGACGGGTCGGTCGTCACAGCGCTTCGCGGCCTTTGCGGTCGGGGTGCACGCCCGCCGTCCGCAGCGTCAGCCAGGCGAACGGCAGATACCACCATCGCCAGCGGACGCTGTGACCGACGACAGAGGTCCGCTCGCGCAGGATGGTAGCCAGGTCGTCGTGTCTGCCCAGCGGCTGTTTCTCGACGGTACCGTCGTAGTAAAGGATCTTCACATAGCGCGCGCTCATGTCCCCTCCTTGCCTCGCGGCATCCGTCGCAGGTGCCGCTGCCTTGGGGCCGGCAGCAGCGCTCCGGCTGCCCCTTACAGCGCTCTCTTCAGTCTCTCTACCGTCCTTCATCGGTCGTTTGTCCTTCATCGGTCGTTTGTCGATCCCCCAGGGATCCCCCAGGGGCGCCGACAGCAGCGCCCGGATCTCGGCGATGATCTCGGCGGCGTACTCCGGGTAGGCGTCCTCCAGCTCGGGACTCAACGATGTGCTGAACGTGAGATTGTCGGCGACCTCGACCGCGAAGATATGCCGCTCATCTTCCGCCGGCACACGCATCCCCAAGCGCCGGCCAAGCTCGAGAGCGGTGGCGAAGTTGGCGTCGTGCACGTTGCGCAAGTTCATCGTCTCGCGCAACGCATCGCCGGTGAACCGGTACCAGGCGCCGGGCACGCCGCCGCCCGTCTTGATCGAGTCGAGCACGATGAGCCGGTCGTATCCGGCGACGACGTCGAGCAAGTTGAGGCCGCCGACCGTGCAGTCGTCGATCACGTCGAGCCCCGGCGCCGCGCCCAGACGCGTCTTGGCGTCGGCGGCGAGTCGCAGACCCACGCCGTCGTCGGCCAAGATGGGGTTGCCCATCCCCAACAAGAGCGTCTTGGTGGCCGGCGGCTGCGGCATCGTCTCGCGCGGTATCGTCTGATCGGCAGCGGCAGTCTCCCGGTCGTCTCTCACCGTCGGTGTTCTCGCTACCTTGGTCTGTGCACGGACTGTCACGGCCGGCTGCCTCCTCAGCAGTTGCGGCGCAGCTCGCGCCACACCTTGCCGGCTTTGTGGAAGGTGATCTGCAGCGGCATCTCGCCCGGCAGGCTGTGCGTGGCGCAGCTGAAACACGGGTCGAAGGCGCGGAAGGCCATCTCGACCATGTTGAGGATGCCCTGATCGGGCTCCTTGCCCGGCGCGATCATCGCTTGCGCCACCTTCTTGGTCACCATCTGGATAGGCGCGTTGTTGTTGGTTGTGCCCACGATGAGGTTGGCGCTCGTGCAGATGGCGTTCTCGTCGCAGGTGTAGTGGTGGGTGAGCGTGCCGCGCATCGCCTCGACGATGGCGATGCCCTCACCGGTCACCTGCTCTGGGATGACGCGGAACTGATCGCCGGTGATCTCGGGGTCGGCACAGAGGTCCCTCATCGCCTCGGCGTTCTGCACCATCTCGACCAACCTGGCCCAATGTTGAGCAAGTAACAGTCGCGAAGGGTGCTCGTCCAGGGTGGCGTACATCTCCTCGAAGGCCTCCTGTGCCTTCGGCGTCGCCATGCGGTCGGCGACGTTCAGCCGCGCGAGCGGCGTCGCGCAGTAGATGCTCGAGTCGATGCCCTCGACGAACCCCTTCCAGCCGCGCTGCTTGAGGTAGGGGAACTTGAGATACGTCCATGGCTCGACGTGCTCGGCGACGTAGTCGGTGTACTCCTTGGCTGCGTAGCGGCAGATCTCGTTGCCCTCAAAGTCGACCACGCGCACCATGCCGTCGTAGAAGTCGGGGGCGTTGTTCTCGTCGACGAGGCCCATGTTCTGCACGTCGAGCGCATAGGGGCCGTGAACGATGATGTCGACGTAGGCCTTGTTGCCCAGGACCACGTCGCGGAACAGTTGTAACGAGAAGACGGCGAAGTCGTAGAGCTCGTCGACCATCGGCCTGATCTGCTCGAGCTCGTCCTCCTTCAGGCCCTTGGCCACGCCGCCGGGGATGCACCAGATGTCTTGCGTGGAGCGGCCGCCGACGATGCGCTGGATCTCCTGGGCCTGGGCGCGGGCCTTGATGACCGCGCCGCCGATCTCGAGGCCGACCTTGGCCACCACGCCGAGGATGTTGCGTTGCGCCGGATCGGCGTCGGGCCCGACGACGAAGTCGGGTGCGGCGAGCGCGTAGAAGTGGGCGATGTGGCTGTGCATGAAGTGCGCGTTGTAGTACAGCCGGCGCAGCTTCACCGCCAGTGGGGCTACCTGGCCGCCGAAGCAGCCGTCGACGGCCTTGGCGCTGGCCATATGGTGGCTTGCCGGGCAGACGCCGCAGATGCGCGTGACCAGGCGCGGCAGCTCCTCGATCGGCCGCCCGACCACGAAGCGCTCGAAGCCGCGCAGCTCGGGGATCTGGAAGAAGCAGTCCTCGACGGCGCCGTCGTCGGTCAGGAAGATCTCGATCTTCCCGTGACCCTCGAGTCGCGTGATGGGGTCGATGCTGATCTTCCTCGTCATGACCGTACGCTCCTTTGCAGCAGTGCGGAAGGCAGCCCGAAGCGGTAGGCGTAACCGATGAAGTCAGGCAGGCCGGCGATGATGCGCTCGATCTCTCCGGGGTCCTTGCTGTCGATGATCGAGCTGACCGCGCTGAGCAGCTTGGCGCCCTGGTCGACAACGCCGGGTACCGGCCCGTAGCAGCCGCGGCAGGGGATGCCGCTCGACGGGCAGCGCGCGCCGCAGCCGGAGCGCGTCGCCGGACCGGCACACAGGATGCCTTGCTCCAACAGGCAGGTCTCGGGGTCGGCCATGATCTGCCAGGGCCGGTAGAAGCGCTTCACCTTCTTCTCGTTCTTCGTGCGCGGGCAGTCGTCGCACACGGCGCGCTCGGAGGCGCCCACGACAGCTCCCTTGGGCGGGAGCTCGCCTTGGCCGGTGGCTCCCGCCACCAGGGTCAGCACGACGGCCTTGACCTGGTCGGCCGCCGGCGGGCAGCCGGGCAGGTAGTAGTCGACGTCGACGACGTCGTCGAGCTTGTACACGCGCTTGTAGAACTGGGGAAGCGTTAGGACGTCGCCGTTGAAGGGCGTCTCGGGGTGCGGCACCGTCGTGTTGCCCTCTTCGATAGAGGGGTTGTCGAGGTAGGCGCGCTCAAAGATCTCCTCTTTGGTCGTCAGGTTGGCCAAGCCCGGGATGCCGCCCAGGTGGGCGCACGCGCCGAAGGCGACCAGGAGCTTGCTCTTGCTGCGTAACAGCTTGGCCAGGTGCTCGTTCTCGGAGTTGCGCACGGCGCCGTTGAAGAGGGCCAGGTCGAGCTCACCGTCTTCCATGGCCTCGATGTCGGCGTACTTGCCGTCGGCGGCGATCGGCCACAGGCGGATGTCGGCGACCGCGCCGACGTCGAGGATGAACTCGTTGGTGTCGAGCACGGCGACATCGCAGCCGCCGCAAGCGGCGGCCCAGTACAGGGCGATCTGCAGCTTCTTCTCAGCCACGACTCACCTCTCCGCCATGTCGCTTGCGAGGTCGAACCGCACGTGGCTGGGGCCGAGCGCCCGAACGCGCTCGGTCATGTCGTCCACGACGTCGGCGAAACGCTGGCCCTCACTGGCGCTGATCCACTCGAGGTGCACGCGATCCTCCTCGATGCCGTAGTCGGCCAGCAGCTGCTTGAGCAGCGGGAAGCGGCGCATGGCCTTGTAGTTGCCCTCCGAGTAGTGACAGTCGCCCGGGTGACAACCACAGACGAGCACGCCGTCGGCGCCGTCGTGCAGGGCCTTGAGCACGAAGGTGGGATCGATGCGCGCCGAGCACATCACCCGGATGATGCGCACGTTCGGTGCGTAATGGACACGGCTCGTGCCGGCCAGGTCGGCGCCCGTGTACGAGCACCAGTTGCACAGGAAGCCGACGATCTTGGGCTCAAAGGTCATGCCAGCACCCCCTCTATCTGAGCGAAGATCTGCTCGTCGGTGAAATGCCTCGCCTTGATGGCACCCGACGGGCAGGCGGCGACGCAGGCGCCGCAGGCCTTGCACAAGGCGCTGATCACGTGACTGCGCCTCGTCTCCGCGTCGTACTCGATGGCCACGTAGGGGCAGAGTTCGTTGCAGACGCGGCAGCCCGAGCACTTGTCCTCGTCGACCTCGGCGTAGACGGCGTCGATGTCGATCTTGCCGCGGGCGATCTTGCCCAGGATACGGCCTGCCGCCGCGCGTGCCTGGGCAACCGTGTCGGGGATGTCCTTCGGGGCGGCGCAGGTGCCGGCGATGTAGACACCCTCGGTGGTCGTCGCCACGGGGTCGAGCTTGGGGTGGCTCTCGATGAACCAGCCGTCCTTGTCGCGGCTGATGTTCACCAGGCGGGCCACTTCGCCCGAGTCCTCGCGCGCCTCCATGCCGACCATCAGGATGACCAGGTCGGCCGGGATCTCGATGACCTCACCCGACAGCTGCTCATGGACCTCGATCAACATCTCGCAGTCGTCGTCGGGGTCGGCTCTTCTGATCACCGGAGGCTCGCCGCGTTCGTACATGAGGAAGAGCGTCTTGATCTCGGCGCTGCGCCGGTAGAAGTCCTCCATGCCCTTGCCGAACGCGTGCATGTCGACATAGATGTCGGAGACGTAGCTCTTCGGCAGGGCCGACTTCACCTCGCGCGCGTACTTGAGCGCCGTCATGCAGCAGACTCGCGAGCAGTAGGCGTGGAACTCCGGGCTGCGACTGCCGACGCAGTGGATGATGGCCACATACTGCGGCAGCCGGCCCTCTTTGGTCTCGACGCGCCCCTCGTGCAGCATGCGCTCGAACTCGAACGATGTGATCACGTTGGGCAGCTTGCCGTAGCCGTAGTGGGTGACGCGAGAGGCGTCGAACTCCTTGTACCCGGTGCACACCACGACGCTGCCCACGTCGACGCTGACGGTAGGGCCATCGCCCTCCAAGCCCGTCTCTCTGCGGATCGTCGCCTTGAAGTTGCCCACGAAACCGTCGAGCGACTGCACTTGTGCGTCGAGCATGACGTCGATGTGCTCGTTGTCGGTCACCCTCGTGATGCGGTCGGCGATGATGTCGCGGGCAGAGTCGAGGTAGGGCGCCGTGAGGTCGACGCGCGCCAGGTTGCCGCCGAGGTGGTCGAGCTTCTCCACCAGGTAGACCTGCTTGCCGGCGCCGGCGAACTCGAGCGCGGCCGTCATGCCCGCGATGCCCCCTCCGATGATGAGCGTGTTGGGGCACATGTCGACCGACATGCGGTCGAGGGGTTCGTGGTGAACGACGCGATTGACCGCCGCGTGCACCAGGGCCTTGGCCTTCTGCGTCGCCACCGCACCGTCGTCGTGGACCCAGCTCACCTGCTCGCGGATGTTGGCCATCTCGAGAAAGTAGGGGTTCAAGCCGGCGGTCTGCAGCGCTCGCCTGAACGTGGGTTCGTGCATGCGTGGGCTACAGGCGGCGACCACGACCCTCTCGAGCGCATGCTCTTCGATGTCCTGGGCGATCATCTCTTGCCCGGGGTTGGAGCACATGTACTTGTACGACCGCGCCACGACCACACCCGGCAGTTGAGCGGCCGAGTCAGCCACTGCGTCGCAGTCGACGACCTTGGCGATGTTGGTGCCGCAGTTGCAGACGTAGACACCGGTTCTCGGTTCTTCCATGCCCGTCACCCCCTCACGCGGTTCGGAGTTCGCCGGCAGGTTCGGACGCCGGTTCGCGTCGTTCGAGCGCCACGGCCCTCACATCGGCCAAGTACATCGCCAGCGGCCGGTAGGCGAGATGCGACCACTTACTGAACGGGACCTCCAGCACCAGCATGGGAACCACCAGCGCCAGGTGCGTGACGTACATCATGTTCGCCTCAAGGCCGAGGTCGCTGCGGTGCAAAATGTGCTGCAGGATGCCCGTCACGGCCACCGCGAGGAGGAGGATGAGGAATATCCAATCCGACTCGTGCGAGTGCTTGTACTGTGTAGCTGACTTCCTGATGCGTCGGCGCAAGAAGACGACCGTCGACACCACGAGCCCGACCGTGGCGAGGTAGCCGAACACGTGCACCCGCCAATCGACAGCCGGTCCGGAGGCCATGTCGCGCAGGAAGAACATGATCAGGACCAGCATGGTGACGTAGCTCAACACGAGAGCGAGGTGGATCGCCCACGGACTCTTGTGCTCGCACTGGCTGTAGCGCTTCTGGGTGAAGAAGTGGACGGGGAGGAGGTAGGCCTTCGTCACGTAGGCTCCGAGAGGCACGCGCAGCGACTTGTCCCGTCCCGTCGTGAACCACCACATGCGGGCGGCGTTGCTGAGCAGGAGAGCCAGCAAGACCACCGCGAGACCCCAGTCGAAGATGTGGATGGACGAGCTGGGCAGGAAGGCGTTGGGGCCGTCGTAGTGGTCGATGTTTCCTTGTGAGAAGCCGAACGTGAGGAAGCCGATGACGGTGAGCAGGGCCACCAGGATCACGGCGCCGACCTCGAAGCGCCACGACTTGTAGAAGAGGCGCGAGATGCCCGTCCAGTCGTAGCGCGACGTGAGCCAGCGGCGCAGGCTCATCATCGTCTCGCCCGGCTCTGCGTCGCGGGGGCACTGATCGGAGCATTGCCCGCAGTAGTAGCAGAGCCAGGGGTCGAGCTCGCTCTTGAGCTTCTCCTCGAGGCCCATCTGCAGGAAGCGCATGGGCTTACGTGGGAAGACGTACGGCTGCTTTGAGAACGGGCAGACCGCCGAGCAGTTGCCGCAGTGGTAGCACTTGACCACGTCCTCGGCGCCGTACGGCTCGAGCTCGTCGATCAGTTTCGGGTTGGCTCTGATTGCCATGCGCTCCTCCTAGCCTGCGACGAGAGTCTTGGCGCGCGCCTCGATATCCTCGAGACTCAGGCTGCCGAGGCTGTCGACGCCCCTGCCGCTCACGATGCCTTTGAGGATGCCGCTGGCCGCTGCCGATGCTTGCGCGACGGTGTCTGGGATGTCTTTGGGCCCCTGGCAGACTCCGGCCACGTACACTGCTCCGCGCTCGGTCCCGGTAGGATCGGCGTTGTAGTCTGCCTCGGTGAACCACCCGTACTCGTCGCGCGGGATGCCGAGCATCGAGGCGAGCTGATCGGACCGTTCGGCCGGCGTCAGGCCGACGGCCAAGAGGACCATGTCGACGGGGAACTCGAGCACCCTGTCGCTCAGGATGTCCTCGCCCTTGATGATCATCTGGCCGTCTCGCTCCGTGACGGTCGCGGACCGGCCGCGCACCACGAACGTGCCTTCGTCCTTGATCCTCTGGAAGAACTCCTCGTAGCCTTTGCCGTAGGCGCGCATGTCGATGTAGAACTCGTAGCAGTCGGCGTCGGGCAGCTTCTCGCGCACGAGGTGCGCGAACTTCAGCGAGTACATGCAGCAGACGCGCGAGCAGTAGGGGTTGTAACTGTTGTCGCGCGAGCCGACGCAGTGGATGATGGCAACGCTTCGCGGTGACCTGCCCTCGGGGTCGAACACCCACTCGTCGCTCTTGGCGCGCTTGTTGAAGCGCTTCGACTTCACGACGATCTTGCCGCCCGTCGGCCCGGAGGCGTTCGTGAGACGTTCGAACTCGAGCGCCGTGAGGACGTTCGGGTAGACGCCATACCCGTAGGGCTCGATTGTGCGAGCGTCCAACACGTCGTAGCCTGTGGCCACGACGATGCTGCCGACATCGAGCTTCAAGACGTCCCCGTGCGCGTCGAGGTCGATGCAGCTCTTCGGGCACTTCTTGGCGCACGCGCCGCACTTCGTCCCGTTGCTCTGCACATAGGTGCAGGAGGATTCGTCGACGAGGTAGGCATTGGGCACTGCCTGTGGGAACGGGATGTAGATCGCCTTGCGCGTCGCGATGCCGGCATCGAACTCACTGGGGACGCTCACCGGGCAGACCTCGGCGCACATGTTGCAGGCAACGCACGAAGCCTCGTCGACCCGGCGCGAGTTGCGCAGGATGGTCGCCTTGTACGCTCCCGGCGAGCCGGTGATCGACTCGACCTCCGAGTAGGTCATCAGGTCGATCATCTCGTGCTGACCGACGGCGACCATCTTGGGCGTGAGGATGCAGGCAGCGCAGTCGAGCGTCGGGAACGTCTTGTCGAACATGGCCATATGGCCGCCGATCGTGCCCGTGCGCTCGACCAGGTAGACCTTCTTGCCGGCGTTGGCGATCTCGAGGGCCGCCTGGATGCCCGCGATACCGCCACCGATGACCAGCGTCGCCGGGTGCATCTTGGTGTCGGCCGGGGCTGCTGCGAGGCTGAAGGGCACGCCGTAGACGGCGCAGGCGACGATCGCCTTGCCCCTTTCGGTGGAGTTCTTGGCGTCGGCGCCGTATTGGCGGAAAGAAGCCAGGCGGACTTCGTCCGGCTCGCCACCGGCGAGGGCCATGGCTCGTGTGAACGCCGGTTTGAAGAAGCCGGGTGAGTCGCCTGCCAGGACAACGCGCTCGAGCTTGTCCCTGGCGATCTCATCGGCGAGGACGTCGGGGTCGAGCTTCGGGAGGACGCCCATCATCGTGACGCTCTCGACCTGCGGCAGGTTCGACGCGTAGTGAGCCACCGACTCGAGATTCACGGCGTCCGATGCCTCGCTGCCCGCTTGGCAGATGAACACCCCTACCCTCATAGAGCCCCTCCTCTCCATCGCTTCCGCTGTGCGGCCTGGTGTGGTGAACGTGTCAGCCGTGATGCGTTCGTCGCCGGTGATCTGAGTTCTGCCCCCCGGCGGTCTGCGGATGGATTACCCCCCGAGACGATGCTCGTCGATGCCGGGCGTCGTGCCGCTCACAGTCCCCGGCGGTGCGTTTTGTGAAATGGGTATCAATGCGTCGCTCCATTTTGTGCAATGGGTAGCAATGTATTTGCGTGTCTACACCCAACCCAGGGGTACGTCAACACCGGCACAGTGTTGAGTAAGTATGCGTAAGGTATACACACTAGAGTATGCTTCGCAGATACCTGAGATACGGTAGGTTGACCTACCTAGGCGGCGTTTTCGGCCAGACGTCCTTCATCAGCTCGGGCACACGCGCACGGGGGGAGGGGAGCGGTTGCCGGCGCGGGGCTCGGGGACGAGCTCTCGGGCACACGCGCACGGGGGGAGAGGGCTGCTGCGCCGGGCGTCGAGAGTTGTCTCTATGTGGTGGCGGCAGTATGTTGACGGTGAGAACGCTGCCGGGACGCGCTGCGCGGTCGCTCACCGGCTGTCACGAACGTCCGCGTGCAGCGCAGGAAGCTTGCGGGGGCCATGGTGAGCTTGCAGTCGACGCTTCGCTATCTCGACCCGTTTCGGGGACGAAGCGACGTGCGCAAGATAAGCGAAGACGAGCGTGCCGTCCTCAGGACGATCAATCAGAAGGTCGCTGCCAAACCGTCGCTCAACGATGTCTGTGACTTCCTTTTCGAAGGCACGCGCGCCATCATCCCCTTCGACCGCATCGGTCTCGCCTTCGTTGAAGAAGACGGGCACCACGTCCTGTCTCACTACGCGCGCGCCGTCTACCAACCGCTGCTGCTCACGAAGGGTTACGTGGGCGAGCTGCGCGGCAGCTCTCTCGAGGGCATGATCAAGACAGGGCAGCCGCGCATCATCCGCGACCTCGAGCGATACCTGGGCGACCATCCGAACAGCCACTCCTCATACCTGCTGGTGCGTGAAGGAGTGCGCTCGAGCCTGACCTGCCCACTGGTGGTCGAGGGCCACATCCTCGGGTTCATGTTCCGCAGCTCTCGCGAGACGAACGCCTACGACCCACACCACGTGCAGCTGCAGATGGCGATCACCGAGAGACTCAGCCAGGCCGTCGAGAAAGCCTGGCGCATCGAGCAATTGACGGCGGCCAACCACGCCTACATGGAGATGCTTGCCTTTGTGAGTCACGAGATCAAGAACCCTGTGGCCTCGATGGTGACCGACGCCAAGCTGCTCGCCGAGGGCTACCTGGGACCGCTCGACGCGCAGCAGCTCGGCAAGGTCGAACGCCTGATCGGCAAAGGGCAGTACCTGCTGGAGCTGGTCCAAGAGTACCTCGATCTGGCGCGCATCGAGGGTGGCGAACTGGCTCTTCATGCGCGGCGCGAGGTCGACTTCGTGGCGAGCGTCGTCGCCCCGTCCGTCGACATCGTGCGTCCGCAACTGGAGGCGAGGCGGATGCGCCTCGACCTGGTGATCCCTGCAGACGGTATCGTGGCCGAGTGCGACCCGGGCCTACTGTGTATCGTGCTCGTGAACCTTCTGAGCAACGCTGTGAAGTACGGTAGGGAGGGTGGGCTGGTGCGCCTGTCGATCGTGCGCGAACCGACGCGTCTCGCCGCGGCCGTATGGAACGAGGGTCCCGGCTTTCCTCCCGAAGAGCGGGGCAAGCTGTTCCGTCGCTTCTCTCGGCTGCGCACGCCCGAGCTGCGCGGCACGAAAGGCACGGGAGTCGGGCTCTACAACGCCTGGCGCATCATCCAGCTGCACCACGGGCGCATTCGGGCTCGTTCGGAGCCCGGCGCGTGGGCGCAGTTCGACTTCGAACTCTCTCAGCCGCTGGGCATCGACGCGTAAGGGACAGGTGGCGGTTCGCGCATCGGAGTACGATACCGGTGTGCGGCAACGGACCGGCGGTAAGCAGTGAGACATACAGTCATCGTCATCGTCAGGCGGTTCACCGATCGCCCCATCGTCCAGAAGATCCTGATTGCCAACGCCATCGTCATCCTGATCGGCGCCGTCGGTGGTACGTATCTCACGCGCCGGCTTGCGGAGCAGTCCAGCGTTGCTCTGACTGCGTTCTTCGTCCTGTGTGGGCTCGCCATCACGATCGTGGCCAACTGGCTCGTGCTGCGCGCGACGTTTCGCCCGCTCGTCGAGATCAGCCGGGCGATGGAGTCGATCCACAAGGGTGAGCTGCATCGGCGTGTCGCGGTCGATTCGGCCGATCCCATGCTGCGCAGCGTCTCGAACTCGTTCAATGAGATGCTCGTTCGCTTGGAGGGCGAGTCGCGGCGGTATTCCGCCAGGCTGTTCGACTCGATCGAGGAGGAGCGCCGCCGCATCGGACGCGAGCTGCACGACGAGACGAACCAAACCCTCGCGGCCACCCTCATCAACCTGGAGCTGACGGAAAAAGCCTTGGCCGACTGCGGGTCGCCCGATATCCGGGAACGGGTGGCCAACTCCAAACGGCTCATCAGTCACAGCATGGAGCAGATCAAGCTGCTCGTGTACGACCTGCGCCCCGTCATGCTCGACGACTTCGGCCTTGTGCCGGCGCTGCGCTGGTACATACAATCTCATTTGGAGGGTGCCGGCCCTACGATCGTCACCGACTTTGACGAGGCCGGTCCACGGCTCCCGGGCGACGTCGAGACGGCACTCTACCGCATCGCGCAGGATGCGTTGACCAACGCGGTGCGGCACGCCCAGGCGAGCAAGATCGTGGTGAGGCTCGAGACGAAGCCGGGGTTCGCCAGCCTCGCCGTGATCGACAACGGCACCGGGTTCGACCCCGGCGAAGCGATGTACCGTGGCGACCACCGCGGGCTGGGACTGCTGTCGGTGAAAGAACGGGTCGAGCTGCTCGACGGGACCGTGAACATCGAATCGACGCTGGGCCGGGGGACACGGGTGTACGTGGTCATCCCGCTGGCGCGAGAGAGGCGATCATGACGGACGACCGCGGGAACGTGATCAAGGTTCTTCTCGTCGACGACCACACCATCCTCCGGGAGGGCGTCCGCGCTCTTCTGTCGGTCGAGGACGACATCGAGGTGGTGGGCGAGGCGGGTGACGGGCTTGAGGCGGTCGAGCAGGTCCCCAAGCTGCAGCCCGACGTGGTCATCATGGACATGGTGATGCCGCGCATGAACGGCCTCGAGGCGACGCGCCAGATCAAGAAACGCAATCCCGACGTGCGCATCCTCATCTTGAGCATGTACGACGACGACGAGTACGTGCTGCAGATCATCCAGGCGGGCGCGTCGGGCTACGTGCTGAAGCGGGTAGCCACCGAGGATCTGGTGAACGCCATCCGCGAAGTGTACAAGGGGTCGTCGTTCCTCTATCCGCCGATCGCCGCCAAGCTGATCGAGGACTACGTGCGCCGGGTCAAGGGCGTCGACGTGGGAGAGGCGGGAGGGGAGCAACTCACGGCTCGCGAGCGCGAGGTGCTGCGGCTGATCGCCGAAGGCAACACCAATCAGTCGATCGCCGCGATCCTCACGGTGAGCAAGAAGACGGTCGAGAGCCACCGCGCCAACATCATGCGCAAGCTTGACGTGCACGACGTGACCGAGCTCGTCAAGTACGCCATCCGCAAGGGGATGATCAAGCTCGACTGAGCCGACCGCTCGGACTACCCTGGCGCTGGGTTAGCCGTTCACCTGCCGCGCAGGGCGATCTTGAGGTCGTTCACATTGGTGCCGGTCGGTCCCGTCACGATGAGGTCGTCGAGGGCGGCGAGCGCGGCGCGCGATGTGTGCGCGGCCAGGGCCGCGCACACATCGATGTCGCGCTCGCCGGCCTCCGCCGCTGTGAGATCGTCCACCAGGCCGCCGGCCGCATCGGTCGGCCCGTCGGTGCCGTCGGTGTCGAGGCAGAGCACACAGCAGCCCGTGTCGGGTCGGGTCTCGCCGGTGGCGGCCGGCACGGGTGCGGCGGGTGCTGGGCGGCAGCACGATCCGGCGAGCTCCTGCGCGGCGGCCAGCGCCGCCTCTTGGTTCGGCCCTCCCGACCCGTCGTGCGGATGCGCGTCGGCGAGGGCCACCGTGTTCTCGCCGCCGTCGATCAGGGCCGTTCCGGGCGCCTCGCCGGCGATCTGTCCGGCCAGGGCGCGGCCGGCAAGGGTCGCCTCGCCCTCGATCTCGAGCGAGACCACGCGCGCGGCGTAGCCCAGCCGCTCCGCCTCTCGGGCGGCGGCGCGGCATAGGAGAGCCGAGTTGGCGAGGACGATCGTGACGGTGCGGTCGGGCGGGAAGGCGCCGGGCTTGGGCGTCTCCTGCGTCGGGTCGGCACGCCGCAGACGTGCGGTGACGCTCCAGGGCAGCCTTTCCCACAGGTCGTAGCGGTCGCAGACCTCTCGCGCCATGGCGAAGGTCGAGCGGTCGGGCACGGTGAGGTCGGTGAACGCGTCGGGCGGGTCGCCGACCACATCGGACACGGTCAGGTTGACGATCTGGCAGCCGGCGACGGCCGCGAGCTGGCCGCCCTTGATGCGCGAGAGGTGCTTGCGCACGATGTTGATCGAGACGATGTCGGCCCCGCTCGCCAGCAGCAATCGATTCGTGGCCACCTTGTCGTCGAACGAGATGTCGCCGGCCGGGACGATGGCCAGCGAGGAACTGCCGCCGGTGATCAGCGCCAGGAGCAGGTCGGCGGGCTGCGCCTGCTCGGCGATGCCGAGCAGGCGCAGCCCGCCGCGCAGGCTCTGCTCGTCGAGCACGGGATGAGCCGCCTCGACGACCTCGATGTGGCGCAACGGCGGCGCCGGCGTCTCGCCGTGCTTCACGATCACGGCGCCGTCGGCGATGGTCGGTCCGAGAAGCTCGTCGAGGACGGCGGCCATGCCGATGCTGGCTTTGCCCGCGCCGACGACGAAGACGCGCCGGCCGCGCAGCGCCAAGCGCCGCTCGTCGCCGGTGGCCGGGTCGTTCACGCACAGCGTGCCGCTGTCGATGCGGACCGACCGGCGCAACGCGCTGGCGGTCGCGACGGCGGCCAGGGCCGCCGTCGCGACCGCCAGCGCGTCCTTGCGCAGCCCCGCGCGTCCGTGCGAGACCAGCCGCTCGTAGGTGCGGAACCTCGCCGCGCGCGTCGGAGCGCTCGCGGCGCCCGCGATCGCGCTCGGGCGGTCGCCCTCGCCGGCGCGCGCGGGACCGCCCACAGGTCCGACCTTCACCCGGTCACCCGACCGGTCGGGCGGCCACGCCCTTGAAGTCGCGACCGGCGTAGACGGCGTCGGCGCCCAGCCACTCCTCGATCTGGAAGAGCCGATTGTACTTGGCCGTGCGCTCGCCGCGCACCGGCGAGCCCGTCTTGATCTGGCCCGCGTTCAGGGCCACGACGAGATCGGCGATGATCGGATCCTCGGTCTCGCCTGAGCGTTCGCTCACGCACACGCCGTACCCGCCGCGGAAGGCCGTCTCGGCCGCCGCGAAGGCTTCCGTCAGCGTGCCGATCTGGTTGACCTTCCACAGCAGCGCGTTGGCCGCCCCCGCTTCGATGCCGCGCCGCACGCGCTGCGGGTCGGTCACGAACAGGTCGTCGCCGATGAGCTGCACGCCCCTGGCGCCGAGTTCGGCGGTGATCGCCACCCAGCCGTCCCAGTCGTCTTCGTCGAGCGGGTCCTCGATCGACTGCACGTCGAAGTCGCGCACCAGCTCGCCGTAGAACTCGATGAGTTGCTCGGTCGTGTAGTCGCGACCGCTCACGCGGTAGACATGCTTGTCGGGGTCCCAGAGATGGGTGGCCGCGCAGTCGAGGGCATAGACCATCTGGTCGGCGTACCCGGCCGCGGCCACACCCTCGCGCAGCACCTCGAGCGCCTCGTGCACATCGACGATGGGCGTCGCGAAGCCGCCCTCGTCGCCGGTGTTGGCGGCGAGCTTGCCGTAGCGGGCGACGACGATCTCCATGAGCGCCATGTGGCACTCGCTGGCCATGCGTATCGCCTCGCTGAAGCTCGGCGCGCCCACGGGCATGCAGGTGAACTCCTGGAAGTCGAGGTCGTTCGAGGTGAGGCGCCCGCCGTTGATGAGGTTGATCATCGGCACGGGCAGCACGCGCGCGTCGGCGCGCAGGTAGCGGAACAGGGGGAGCCCGGCGAGCTCGGCGGCGCAGCGGGCCGCGGCCAGCGACACGCCGACGATCGCGTTGGCGCCCAGCACACCCTTGTTCGGGGTGCCGTCGAGGTCGCAGAGGAAGCGGTCGAGACCGACCTGGTCGGTCGCGTCGAGGCCGACGAGCTGAGGACCGATGACGTCTTCGACGGTCCTGATGACCTGCTCGACGTCTTTGCCGCGATAGCGCCTGCCGCCGTCGCGAAGCTCGACCGCTTCGTTGCTGCCGGTCGAGCGCCCGGCGGGCACGTCGGCGCGGCCCAGCGTGTCGCCGGCCCAGACGTCGACCTGCACGGTCGGATAGCCCCGGCAGTCAAGGATCCTGCGGGCGGTCACGCTGCGTATCTCGTTGCTCACCGTTCACCCCGTTCTCGTGTGGCGTTCTCGTGTGGCGTTGTCGTGTCGCGTTCTCGTGTCGTCTTCATGTGAACGCGCCTTCCTCACGCGTGGTCGCCTGCCGTCTCCAGGGCGAGAGGATGAAACGCTGTGGGCTGGGGAAGAGGATCGCGAGCGGGCGGGCGCGGCGGCGGCCCCCAGGCCGCCGCCGCGCCCGCCCGCTCGCCTCCTCCACGCTCGCCGCCACGTCGAACCCCAAGACACGCAGGTCGGCTTCGGCGACTCCCGGGCAGCACGCCACGACCCGCGGGCAGCGCGCGCGGAAGCGGGCGATGAAGTAGGCGTGGTCTTTCTCGATCGTGTAGTCGCTCGCCAGGCGTCGCAACACCTCGGCGGGCTGCGCTCCCCCGGCGAACGCCTCGAGCATCTCGGCGGACCCCGTCCCGTCCCAGCACCGCGACAGCAGCACCGTCGTCGTGTCGCGGCCCGTCCACGGTTCGACTGCGACCAGGGGCTTCACCGACTGGTAGAGGTTGATGTCGAGCGGTCGCCCGGGACCGGTCACGATGAGGTCGGGCGGCTCGTCGGGCGCCTCGACCTCGGCCGGCGGCTCGACGCGGGCGTAGCGCTTGACGAAGCGCACGAGCTCGGCGTGCGCCGCGTCCGGATCGCCTGCGGCGACGGCCAGGGGGCGCAGCTCGCGGTCCAGCGTCACATTGACGATGAAGTGCAGCCCGGCGAGCCGGGCCGCCTCGGCCATCTCCTCGTGGATGGGGTTGCCGTTGAGCACGCCGGGTCTGGCCAGCGGGTGCGACATCAGCTCGAGGCTGTGGTTGCGGATGATGGTCTCGTAGGCGGCCACGGCCGGCAGCACGGCCTTGCGCCCGCCGGTGAAGCCGGCGAACTCGTGCGGCTCGACGAGCCCCAGGGCGAGCCGGACCTCTGCTTCGGCGAAGGCGCGCGACACGCGGACCTCGTTGCCGCGCCTGGTCGTGCCGACCGCCACCGTCTCGCCGTGCGCGTCGTGGTTGAGCACGCGCAGGCGTCCGGCCCAGTGGCTGCCGAGCAGCTCGTCCAGCTCCGCCGGCGCGAGCGGCCGATGGGCGCCGGTGCCGACCATGACGGTGATCGAGTCGTCGGCAATGCCCCCGGCGCGCAGCTCCTCGACGACGAGCGGGAGGAGGACCCGGTTCGGCACGGCGCGTGTGGCGTCGCTGGTGACGATGACCGCCGAACGCTTGCCGTGCGCCAGCTCGGCCAGCCGCGGCGAGCCCAGCGGCTTCTCGAGGGCACGCTGCGTGCCCGCTGCGAGGTCGATCGGCGCCGGTTCGCCGGGCGTCAGCAGCCGCACGTCCCACCCGTCGAACGCGGGCGACGTCGCCAGCGCGGCCAGCACGCCGCTGAGGTCGGTGAGTTCCGCGATGGTCTGGTCGGCCATGCCGCCTCCTCAGCCGTCTTCGCGAGCGTCGAGTCGAGGATCGGGCAGTGCGTCGACGTAGCGGCACACGAGATCGCGCGCCTCGTCGATGTGTCTCTCGAAAAGAGCGACGGCCGCGCCGGTGTCGGCGGCTTCTATGGCGGCGAGAAGCGGCCGGTGCTGCTCGACGATCGTGTCCGGTGATCGATAGAGGTGCTCGTCGAGTCGGATGAGCGCCGCGAGCAGGGGTACGTGGCGCATGAACACCGCGTGCAACCGGCGATTGCCGGTGAGTCGGCAGACCGCCTCGTGAAACGCCAGGTCGGCGCGCGAGACCGCGCCGACATCGCCGTCGGCCGCCGCTCGCCCGAGGCGCTGCAACAGACGGCGCAGCTCACGTAGGTCGGCCTTGCGATGCCGCGTCGCGATCACCCTGACGGCCCGCGTCTCGAGCGCGAGGCGCAGCTCGTAGATCTCGTGCACGTCGGTGCTCGAGAGCCTCGCCACGGAGGTGCCGCGGCCGGGTTCGCCCTTGAGAAGCCCCTCGGCCGACAAGAGCCTGAACGCTTCGCGGACCGGGCCGCGGCTGATGCCGAGCTGCTCCGCGATGCGCGCCTCGACGAGATGTTCGCCCGGGCGGAAGTGGCCGGCGAGGATCTCTTCTTCGATGCGTTCGGCCACGTCTTGGGCCAGAGAGCGGCGTGTGCGCAGAGGTTTCATCAGGGGCTAGTCTACGCGGAAGGACGCGACCAGTGAAGACTGTTGACAGTCAACGATCTCCTTGATTAGCATCGAGCCATCATGCGGGGCCTTGCCCGTCTTTCCCCCTGGTGGCGTTTGCGCAGGAGGACGGGGGCAGAGGGTCCTGGCTGTTCCTGCTCGCTGGCGACCCTGGCAGCGGGAGTGGGGGGCCGCAAGGAGGGACAGATGAAGGTACTCGTCGTGGGCGCGGGCGCCCAGGGTCACGTCGTCACGTGGAACCTGGCGCGCTGCCCGCAGGTCACCGAGATCGTGCTGGGCGACATCGACGAGGCGCGGGCGCGCGCCGTGGCGGCGCAGGTCGGCGGCGGCAAGACCAGCGCCGTCGCGCTGGACGCGTCCGACGCGGCGGCGCTGAAGAAGGCGGCGCAGGGCGCCAAGCTCGTCATGAACGCCACCATCCCCGAGTTCAACATGGCCATCCTCGAGGCGTGCCTGGCCGCGGGCGTCGACTACCAGGACATGGCCACCGGCACGCTCATCGACAAGACGATCGACGAGGCCACGCTGATGCAGATGGAGCTCGACGACGAGTTCAAGAAAGCCGGTCTCACCATGCTCACCTGCACCGGCATGGACCCCGGCGTGTCGAGCACGTTCGCCGGCAACTGCTACGAGGACCTCGACGTCTGCACCGACATCCACATCCGCGATTACGCCGTGCTGGAGAGCCCCGTGCCGCTGCAGATGTGGTCGGTGTGGACCTACTACACCGATTGTGCGACGCCGCCGCTGACGTTCCAGAACGGTGAGTTCAAACGCGAGCGGCCCTTCGGTCTGCGCGAATGGTACGACTTCCCCGAACCGTTCGGCCGCGGCGTCGTCGTGGCGCACGACCACGAAGAGCTCTCGACGCTGCCTCGCTTGCTGCCCAAGCGTTTCGGCGACAAAGGGCTGAAGAACGTCACCTTCAAGCTGGGCTTCGACGAGGCGGCCCTCAACGCCGACGAGGCGTTCGTCGCCAGCGGTATGGCGAGCAAGGAGCCGGTCGTCGTGCACGGCGTCGAGGTGCGGCCCATCGACGTGTACTGCGCGACGCTGGCGCCGAACCCCTCTCCCGAGGAGATGAAGCGCCTGGTGGAGGCGGGCGAGATCCAGGACTACGGCGTGATCCTCGTCGACGCCTGGGGCGAGAAGGACGGCAAGCCGGCGAAGTGGAACTACAGCGTCTTCACGCCGACGATCCAGTGGATCACGCAGCGCATCCCCGGCGCGACGTCGGTCTCGTATGGCACCTCGACGCCGGCCGCGGTCTACTCTGAGTTCCTCGTGAACGACACGATCACGCAGACCGGCTGCATCGCCCCGGAGATCCTGGAGCGACCGATCCGCGACGCCTTCATCCAGGAGCTGGGGCGGCGTGGGCTGCGCGTGACGCGCAGCTTTGAGACGCAGGTGAACTGAACGCGCAGCGGCATGGGCCGGTGCCGCCGGCCGGTTGCCTGAGGGACACGGGTCTTTCCTCGTGTCGGTTCTGCCGTAGAGTACCGGTGCGAGGAACCGCCGGGGGTGGGGGCGTTGCGGGGTGTCGTGCTCCGTCCCGGTCGCGACGCTCCGGCGTGTTCGGGGCCGCGGCCGCGCGTGCCGTCAGGCGCGCGCCCGGTCCTGCTGACTGTTCCTGACAAGGGGGGAAGGGATGGCAGAGACACCGCACGTCGACAAGGACGCATATGTCGACAAGAAAGACCTCGAGGGGCTGATCCGCGAGGTCGCCGGGGGGCGCATCAGCCGACGGCAGTTCTTCTACCGCGCCGCCGCGCTGGGCCTGTCGACCTCGGCCATCGGCACGGTGCTGGCGGCCTGCGGCAACTCGTCGTCGTCGCCGAGCGCTTCGCCGACACCGATGGACACCACGAAGCCGGCGAGCCTGTATTTCTACAACTGGTCCGATTACCTCGCGCCGGCCACACGCAAGAACTTCAAGAAGCAGACCGGCATCAACATCGTCGAGACCTACTTCGACGACAACGAGGCGCTGCTCGCCAAGCTCAAAGGCGGCGCGGCCGGGTACGACGTCATCTGCCCGTCCGACTACATGGTCCACATCATGATCAAGTCGGGCCTGCTCGAGCCTCTCGACATGAGCTACATCCCCAACTTCAGTCATGTCGATCCCAAGTTCCAGAACCCGACCTACGACAACAAGACGGAGTTCGGCGGCAAGAAGTACAGCGTGCCCTATCAGTGGGGGACCACCGGCATCGGCGTGCGCACCGACAAGGTGAAGGAGACGGTGACGAGCTGGGCCGTGCTGTGGGACACGAAATACAAGGGCCAGATCAACATGGACAACGAGGAGCGCGAGACCATCGGCGCGGCTCTCAAGCTCCTCGGCTACTCGCTCAACTCGACGAGCGAGTCCGAGGTCGACCAGGCGACCCAGAAGCTGATCGAGCAGAAGCCCCTGGTGAACGCCTACGACTCCAACAACATGAAGCGCTTCATGCTGGCGGGGACGCCGCTGGTGCACTCGTGGAACGCCGACGCCCTGCTCGTGATGGACGAGATCGGCATGGACAAGCTCGCTTACGTGCTGCCGCAAGAGGGCTACACGGTCTGGGTCGACAACCTCTGCATACCGAGGGGGGCGCCGAGTCCGTATGCGACGCACCTGTTCATGAACTTCCTCTTCGACCCGCAGAACGCCGCCGACCTCGTCGACTGGGTGTGGTACCTCTCGCCCGTGCCCGAAGCCTACGACATCATCACGACCAAGCTGCTCAAGGAGAACTTCCCGACGCAGGCGCAGCTCGCCAACGGCGAGCTGATGAACGACGTGGGTGCGTTCGCGCGCAACTACACGCTAGCCTGGGAGCGGGTCAAGAGCGCCTGACCGATGACGCAGCGCGGCCGGGACCGGGTCTCCGGTCCCGGCCGCGCTGCGCGTTTGAGGAAGGCCGTGACGGGTGGGCGGGCGCCGAAGGCGCCCGCCCGTTGCGCGTATGTCCTTGCGTGCGTTATCACAAGAACATGGTATTGATAGTACAAAGACAGGCATAGGCAGCGGCCTGAAGCGGCCTGAAGGCCCAAATCGCTTGCTCCCCTGCGGATTCGGGCATACAAGAAAGTGCAGACCCGGCATGATTGGGGGGAGCGGCATGAGTAGCGTCGCGGCGTTCGTAGCAGGGGTCGTTTTCGGAGTGTTCTGGCTCTTCCGCGTTGTGCTGCTCGTCCTTCTCCTGGTGATGATCGCCGGCATCGTGAGACTCGTCGTGGGGCTCGTCAACGAGCCGCACGACACCGCAAGCGTGAGGTGAAGTGGGCGGGGCGGGGGCGGCAAGCGCCCGCCGCGCCTTATCCGTCAGTGCGCGAACGTCAGCGGGATCTCAACCACGTTGATCGGGCTGCCGTCCTTGGCGGAAGCTTCGTAGACGATCAGCTTCCCCGTGGTGTCGGCGGTGGCGAACGTCAGCCGGACCGAGAACGCGCCGCGGGTCCCGGTCCCCGAGGTCGCCGTCACCGTCTTTGCGGCGAGCTTCTTGCCGTGCGCATGGATCAGCTTCACCCGGAAGGTCGCCTCGAACACGTTCGCCGTGCCGCGTACCGTCAGTGAGCGCAGCGCGTCGACGCCGCTCGGGAGTGCGCCGACGACGTCGAAGGGCGCCGGAGTCTCGACGAAGATCGGTGGGGTCACGCTCTCGTAGTCGGAGCGGCTCTGCGGGTGGCCGAGCACGATGCCCTCGCCGCCGAACACCGTCACGGCCTCGCCGTCGAGCTCGAAGTTCACGCCCTTGACCGTCGGGAACTGTGTCAGCGTGTAGACGACCTGCGCCAGGCGGGCGGTCATCGAGAGCGTACCGCCGCCCGACTCGTATGTCTTCGACAGGTCGACGGTAGCGAGGCCGTTGCTGATGACGATGCCGCGCAGGGTCGTGCCGCTCGGGATAGCGGTCGTGAGGCCGGCGGCCTTCTCGGCGGCGTTCGGCCCCGCGAGCAGGGCTTTCATCGCCGCCGTCGCAGTGGCCTCCGTCCGGGCGACGGTGCGGTGCGCCGTGCCGATGAACTCGCCGCGCAGGAAGTAGACCGAGACGACGAGCGTCGAGGGGTGCGTGGCCGTGGGAGTCGCGCTTGGGGAGGACGCAGAGGTCGGGCTCGTCGCCGGGATGCTCGACGGCGTGGTCGTACCGCTGCCGATAGAGCCGCTGCCGCCTGTGGCGGTTCCCGCGCCGCCACCGTCCGAGGAGCCGCCGCACGCGGTCGGTGCGAGCGCCAGAGCAACGAGCGCGATCGGGATCGCCGCATGACCGGCGAACCTGCGCAGGGTGATCATCGGCAGACCTCCTTGCTCGAGCGGGCGTTTCACTATCTGTCCGTTCGCCGCGTACCGTGGCCGCACCTGTGTCGGACCGTTTCGCTGTCGTCGCCGGCCCCAAGCGTGACGCGTCGACGTGGCGACATCGTACATCCTGAAAGACGCTCCGGCATCGGCGAACGTTTGCTGGTGCAACGGACGCGGATACCTGG
>Ga0315282_10005205_pt1 | contig 22256 bp, 21 predicted proteins | sample YL17G07_20_MG_FD_203693 | JGI IMG/M metagenome (GOLD analysis project Ga0315282, IMG submission 203693) | Sediment microbial communities from Yellowstone Lake, YNP, Wyoming, USA - YL17G07_20 | ecosystem: Environmental > Aquatic > Freshwater > Lake > Sediment | place: USA: Wyoming | collected... | reverse complement strand
CGTGCTCATCGCCCTGATCGCTGCCTCGCCCAAGCTGCCGGGCTCGGGCCGGCCGGGAACGTTTCGCTACATCCCCCTGGACCTGGGCGGGCTTTCCGGCGGCGGCGGCCGGGGCGGCCAGCCGGCCGGGCCCCCCCCGGTTGAAATCAAAAAGGAGAGCCTGCGCGACCTGACCGCTCTGCAAAACATGCCGGAGCCCAAGTCCAGCCTCCACTATCCGCTGGACAAGCCGCGGCCTGACAAAAAAGCCAAGAGCGAAAAGAAAACGGCCATCAGCCGGCCCCAGCCCGGGGCCAAGTTCCGGGCCAACGCCCCCCCTGCCGGCTCCTCGTCCTCCGGCGCTTTCGGTTCCGGAGTCAGGATCGGCGGGGGCAGCGGGAGCGGAGAGGGCTCCGGGTTCGGCACCGGCTACTCCTCTCAAATCGGGCTGTCCGATTTCCCTTACACCTATTATCTCCAGATCATCACCGACCGGGTCTCTTCCAACTGGTTCACCTCGCTGGTCGACCCGGGCGTGCAGGGCCATTTTCAGACCGTCGTCTATTTCAAAATCTACCGGAACGGACAGATCTCCGAGGTCAAAGTCCAGGAATCGAGCGGCCTCCGCTCCCTGGACCTGTCCGCCATCCGTTCCGTGCAGAGGTCCGCTCCGCTGCCGCCACTGCCCAGCGACTATGACAAGGACTACCTGGGCATTTACCTCATCTTTGAGCATTCTAAATGAGATCCAAAATAATCCCCCTGGCACTCCTGGGCTGGGCCGTCCTGGGGCCCTTTTCTTTCCCTCAACAGGATGTCGTGCTGACCATCCGCGAGGGAGTGCCGGCCATTGCTCTGGCCTTGCCCGACCTTATTATCCGCGGCGGCTCGGCCAAGGCCAAAGCAGCGGCCACAGAGCTCCACCAAGTCTTGGCCGACGACCTGCGCTTCAGCCGGGTCTTCCAGCTTCTGCCGCCCAGCTACTACACCTACATCCGGCCCCTTGACCCGGAGAAGATAGACTTCCAGGATTGGTCCTCCATCCAAGCGGCCCTGCTCCTCAGCGGCGAGGTCTCGGAAGTTGAAAACGGCGACATCCAACTGGAGGGGAAACTCTACGACGTCCGTTCGGAACGGTTCATTATCGGCAAGCGCTATCGGGCCCAGCCGGGGCTGCTCCGCCTGGCGGCCCACCGCCTGGCCGATGAGATCCTCAAGGTCTATGGGGAGAAACCCCTGTTCGCCTCCAAGATCGTGTTCGTATCCAATCGCGACGGCAACGATGAACTGTACATGATGGATTATGACGGCGCCAACCAGACGCGCCTGACCTTCAACACCGTCCGGGATTACATGCCGGCCTGGTCGCCCGACGGCCGGAAAATCGCCTACACTTCCTACAAAGGGAATACGGCCGGGCTTTATATCCTCAACCTGGATGAGGGCAAGTACACGGCCGTGTCCGTCCGGGGGGTGAATTTCTCGCCGGCCTTCTCCTTTGACGGCCGGAAACTCGCCTTCTGCTCGACCATGGACGGCAATTCCGAGATCTACGTCGCCGACAGCGACGGCCGGAACATCAAGCGCTTGACCTTTAACGGGGCCATCGACACATCCCCCACCTGGTCGCCCACCAACCGGGAGATCGCCTTCACCTCCGACCGCGGCGGGACGCCTCAGATATACATCATGGACGCCGAGGGGGCCAACGTCCGGCGGGTCAGCTTCGGCGGCAACTACTTCGACGCCCCGGCCTGGTCGCCCACCGGAGACCGGATCGTATGCGTTTGCCGGGTGGAAAACGTCTTCGACCTGTACGTCCTTAACCTCCGTACCAACCAGATCACCAAGCTGACCGAAAGCAAGGCCAGGAATGAGTCGCCCAGCTGGAGCCCGGACGGCCGGCACATCGTTTTCGCCTCCAACCTGCGCGGAGGCATCCAACTGTTCGGCATCGACTATGACGGCGCCAACCTCCGGGTGCTGACCTCCAAGGGCTCCAACAAGCTGCCCGACTGGTCAAACTAGTTGTGCGTCTGGTAAGTTCGTTGGTATAGTCACGGAGCGGGAATAGGCATGGGGGGCGGCCCCCGAGCGCCGGGAGGATTAATTATGATCGGACAAACCTTCGGTCATTATCGCGTCATCGAAAAAATAGGGGAAGGGGGGATGGGCGTCGTCTATCGTGCCCATGATGAATCGTTGGACCGGGACATCGCCCTCAAGGTCCTGCCGGCCAGCAACTTCCAGGACCCAGCCGCCCGGGCGAGGCTCTTGCGCGAAGCGCGCATCGCCTCGCAATTGAATCATCCTCACATTTGCACGATCCACGAAGTGGGCGAAGCCGAGGGCCAAGTTTACATCGCCATGGAATTTGTGGAAGGCCAGCCCTTGAGCGCCAGGTTGGCGGCCAAACCAATGCCCAGGGAAGAGGTCCTGCGCTATGGGATTCAATTGGCCGAGGCGCTCGGGCAGGCTCATAAGCGGGGCGTGCTCCACCGCGACTTGAAGAGCGCCAACGTGATCATTACCAGAGAGGGCCGGGCCAAGGTGCTCGATTTCGGCTTGGCCAAGCGCTTGAGTGAAGAAGAGTTGGGCGAAGCCACCCGGTCCCTGGCCTCCTTGACTTCTCCGGGCATCCTGACCGGCACCCTGGCCTACATGTCCCCCGAACAATTGGGCGGCCAGCCGGCCGATGTGCGCAGCGACATATGGTCTCTGGGCGTGGTGCTATATGAAATGGCGGCCGGCGGGCAGCCGTTTCAAGGCCAGACTGGGTTTGAGATGAGTTCGGCGATACTAAATAAAAAACCCCGGCCTCTCCCCTCCCAGGTGCCGACGGAGATCAGAGCGGTGATTGAACGTTGCCTGGAGAAAGAGCCTGACCGGCGCTTCCAACGGGCGGGCGAAGTGCAGGCCGCGCTGGAAGCAATCCAAAAAGGAACGGTGGCTCCCTGGGTAGCCTGGCGCTATTGGCTGGCGCGGAGACGCTGGCTGGTTCTGGCGGGCGCGGCCTTTGTGCTGGCGGCCGTGCTTTTCGGGTTGAACGTTGCCGGGCTGCGGGATCGGTTGCTGGGCGGAGGCCAGACGTTGAAATTCAGCTCGCTGGCTGTGCTGCCCCTGGAGAACCTTTCGGGCGACAAAGAGCAAGATTATTTCGCCGACGGCATGACCGAGGAATTGATCACCAACCTGGCCAAGGTCAGCGCCCTCAAAGTCGTTTCGCGGACCTCGGTGATGCAATACAAGGGCACCAAGAAGTCCTTGCCCCAGATCGCCAAGGAGTTGAACGTCGAGGCGGTGGTTGAGGGCTCTGTGCAGCGTGAGGGCGACCGGGTGCGCGTCACCGCTCAGCTCATCCAAGCCTCGACGGACAAGCATCTTTGGGCGGACCACTACGAACGTGACCTGACCAGCATCCTAGGCTTGCAGAGCGAGATCGCCGGCACGATCGCCGACAAGGTTCATGCCGCTTTGACCCCGGCCGAGCGAGCTCAACTCGCCGCCGCGCGGCCGGTCAACCCCCAAGCCTACGAGGATTATCTCAAGGGAAAGTTCTATCTAAACAAAATGACCGAGGATGGTTTTGAAAAAGGCCTGGCCTATCTCAACCAGGCTGTAGAGAAGGACCCCACGAATCCCCAGTCCTACGCCGCCCTGGCGCTGGCTTACAGCATCATCGGCCACGAAAGGCATCCGGACGCTTTCGAGCGGGCCAAGGCCGCCGCGCGCAAGGCGGAGGAATTGGGCGGCAATCCGCCGGCAGAAATGTACCTAGCCTCGGGCATGACCAAACTCTACTCGGACTGGGACTTTGCCGGAGCGGAAAAGGACCTGCGGCGGGCTGCGGAACTCAACTCCAGCCTGGGTGAAGCCCATCGTGACTATGCCTGGTATCTCCACTTGATGGGGCGAGGGGAAGAAGCCCTGGCCAAAATGAAGAGGGCGCAGGAGGTGGAGCCGCTCAACCCCTTGTTTTACGCGGACCGAGGCTGGATACTTTTTTGGATGGGACAGAATGATAGAGCGATAGAGGAAGCCCGAAAATCCGTCGAGCTCGACCCTAATTTCAATGAGGGGCTTTGCGTTCTGGGATACGCCTATGCGGCTAAGGGGATGTATAACGAGGCTATTGACGCTCACCAGAAGCTGGCCACGGTCGACCCCCCCTGGAGATGGTGTCTTGTTGAGTCCCTGGCGCAGGCCGGGCGAAAGGACGAAGCGCGCCGGAAGCTGGCCGAGTTCCTGGCGCAGAAGCCCGCGCCCTCGGGCGGCTGGGACGGCTGGTTTATAGCCGAGATCTATACCCTGCTGGGAGATAAAAACGAGGCCTTCCGCTGGCTGGAAGCGGCTTACAAGGAACGCCACAGTTTTCTGCCCTGGATCAATCAAAATGCCTTTTACGCGCCCCTGCATGATGACCCGCGCTTCCTGGACTTGGTGCGGCGCATAAAACCTCCCCGCTAATAAACTGACCTCTCGGCGGCACGATCCGGTCGCCCATCCAAACAGAATTCTTGCTTGAAAATAGGCTTATGAACCTGAAAGACGTTGACAGGCCTGGGACAGTCATGTATATAAGTTTTGATCAGTCCAGGAGGTCCCATGAAAAAAGCCCTCATCCTCTGCCTGGTGCTCAGTTTGGCCCTCGCCTTTTCCCTGTCCTGCCGGAAGAAAGTCCAAGAGTTGCCCCCTCCTCCCCCTTCCGTCAAGGAACAGCCTGCGGCAGAGAAGGTGGACGAAGGAGCCAAGGTCGTCAAGCCCACGCTGTCCGAGGAGGAGATTTTCGCCTCCAAGACGCTGGACCAGCTGAACCAGGATATGCCCCTGAGCATAATCTATTTTGATTTCAACGAGTACTTCATCCGGGAAGAGGCCAAGCCCGTCCTAGAGTCCAACACCGCCTGGTTGAAAAAATTCCGGACCGTTAAGGCCCTGATTGAGGGCCACTGTGACGAACGCGGCACGGAGGATTACAACCTGGCTCTGGGCGAGAGGCGGGCTCAAAGCGCCCGGGAATACCTGATTTCCTTGGGCGTTTCTCCCGAACGGCTGAAGACCATCTCCTACGGCAAAAGCCAGCCCCTGGACCCCGGCCACGACGAGTTCGCCTGGGCCAAAAACCGGCGCGCTCAGTTCCTGATCATTGATAAATAGAGAGCTGGGACGATCCGCCATGCGCAGACTCGGACTTCTGGCCCTGGTGGGAATTCTGACCTGCGCGGCCGGAGCCGCCGGCCAGAGCAAGAAAGCCTATGAGCTCATCTACGAGGACGTTCAGCTCCTCAAGCAGCAACTGCTCAAGATCGAGGACAGGATCGGCGCGGCGGCGGCCGAGATCCAATCCCTGTCCAGCCAGGTCCGGGACCTGCAGTCCCAGCTAAGACTGTTGCAGACCGACCAAGCCGGCCTGAAGCAAGGGCTTCAGAACATTCCCTCCCAGTACCAGGTCGTTCTGACGCGGCTGGAATCGCTCAGCCTGCAGTTGACCAAGCTGACCGAAGAAATCATCGCCGCCCGGACAGCGGCCATGCCGCCGGAGGGCAAAACGGCCCCGGAAGCCGGGTCGAAACCTAAGGCCGAGGACAAAGCCCGCGGCAAGGACAAGAAACCGGCCAAGCCTGAGGAGGCCAAGGCGGCTGCCTCCCGTGAGACGGCCGGGCCGGCCGCGCCGTCTAATCAAATGCCGAAAGAGATCTACGACATGGCCTATGCCGACTATATCAAGGGCAACTACAGCCTGGCTATTGACGGTTTCAAGATCTACCGCGAACAGTTCGCCGACAGCCCCCTGGCGGACAACGCCCTGTACTGGATCGGCGAATGCTTTTTCAGTCAGAGAAAGTTTGAGGAGGCCATCGAACAGTTCAACCTTCTCCTCTTCGATTACCCCCAAGGGGACAAGACCGCGGCCGCTTATCTTAAGAAGGGCTTTTGCTTTCTGGAGCTGGGTAAGAAGGAAGAAGCCTTGTCGGTCTTCAAGCTGCTGATCGCCAAGTATCCCAATGAGGAGGAGACCCGCCTGGCCCAGCAAAAAATTAAGGAGATCCTAGGACAGAATGAGGGACATCAACAGTCTTAACCGGGTTCTTCTCGTCGGACGGGTGGGCCAGAAACCGGAGATCCGCTACCTTCCCCAGAAGGAACGGGCTCTGGCCCGCTTCTCCCTGGCCACCAACGAACGCCTTTTCAACCCCGGCACCCGGGAAACCTCGGACCGGACCGAATGGCACCGCATCGTGGCCTGGGGCAAACTGGCCGAATTTTGCGAAAAGTACCTCCCCCAGGGTAAACAGATCCTGGTGGAGGGCAAGCTGCGGACCCGGAGCTGGTCGGACAAAGAAGGCAACAAGCGCTCGACCACCGAGGTCGAGGCCCAGAACATCATCCTCCTGGGCCGCCGGGCCGAAGGCGCCGAGGAGGCACCCTATCAGCCCCAGCCCCAGCCCCAGCCTCAGCCGCAGCCCCAGCCCGCCGCCGCAGAATTCCCCGTGGAGGAGGAAGAGACAGACCTCCCGCGCGGGTCCGGCGAGGACGAGGAAATCCCCTTCTGACCGGGCGGCCGGCCCGACACAGGGCTGCAGATTTTCGGCCGGGGGCATCCATGGACAAGGATCAGGATAACGAAAAGAAATTTCGGGCGGGGATCGTCGAGGACATCCGGCCCTGGGGCAAATTCCGCGCCTATCCCCACCGCAAGGCCCGCAGCATCAAGCTCATCACCGTTAACCCCGGCGCCTCGCTCTCCCTCCAGCTCCATCACCGCCGCTCGGAGTTCTGGATCGTTCTCGACCCGGGGCTGGAGATCACCGTAGGCGGCCGCGTCTGGCAGCCGCAGCCGGATGAAGAGGTGTTCATCGGCCGCGGAACGCCGCACCGACTCCGCAACCTGGGCCGGACGGCCGCCCGAATCCTGGAGTTCTGGATCGGCAATTCCGACGAATCGGATATCGTCCGCCTGGAAGACGTCTACGGCCGAACCTGAAGCCCCGCCTTAGTCCACGCCGCCTTTCAGAAAGGCCTGGGGATGACGGGCCAGGATCTTCTCCGTCACGAACTCCTCCACTTCCTGAGCCGTGCGGAGGTCCATAGCCTGGGAGACGATGCGGCGGACAGTGCGAAACTCGACCGCGCGCAACACTCTCTTGATGCGCGGAATGAAGATGGGGTTCATGCTGAATTCCCGCAGCCCGAACCCGAGCAGGATGAGGGCCGAAAGGGGATCGGCGGCCATCTCGCCGCAAACCGTCACTCGCCGGCCGGCCCGGACCGCCGTCTCGATGATGAACTTGACCAGCCGCAGGACCGAGGGATGGAGCGGTTTGTAGAGATAGGACACGAACTCGTTGGAACGATCCACGGCCAGGTAGTACTGGATCAGGTCATTGGTGCCGATGCTGAGGAAATCCACCTCTTTGACCAACAAGTCGGTCAGGGCGGCGGCGGCCGGGACCTCAATCATGACGCCCAGGGGTATTTTCTCGTCAAAGCGGACTTTCTCGGCTCGCAGCTCCGCCTTGATCTCCTCAAACATAAGCTTGACCTCGCCCAACTCCTCGACCTCGGTGATCATAGGCACCAGCAGCCGCACGTTCCGGAGGAAGCTGGCTCGCAGGATGGCCCGCAGCTGGGTCCGGAACAGGCCCCGGTCCTTGAGCGACAGCCGGATAGCCCTCAGACCCAGGGCCGGGTTGAGTTCCTTTTCGATCTTCAACTGGGGCAGGGACTTCTCGCCGCCGATGTCGATGGTCCGGATGCAGACGGTGGCCGGATAGGCGGACCGGGCCAGTTGGGAATAAACTTGGTAGTGGTCCTCTTCATCGGGAAGCGAGGTACCCCTGAGGTAGAGGAACTCGGAGCGGAACAGCCCCACGCCCTCCGCCCCCAGAGACCGGGCCATGGCCGTCTCTTCGGGCAGCCCAATGTTGGCCAGGGGAATAAAGCGGACCCGGTCCAGGGTCAGGGAGGGCATTTTGGCCAGGCGGCGGAGCTCCAGACGGTAGCTGTCGTAGCGTTGCTTCTTGCTCTCAAACTCGCGCAGAATGGCCGGGGGCGGGTTGATGATCACCTCGCCGTCCGTTCCGTCCACGATAAGCTCATCGCCGTTCTTTACCTGGCTGGTGACATCGTGCAGGCCGACCACGGTAGGGATGCTGAGGGAGCGGGCCAGGATAGCGGCATGGGAGGTCGGCCCCCCCCCATCCAGGGCCACTCCCAGGATGTTCCCCCGGCTGAGCCGGCTGGCCGCCTCGGAAGGAAGCAGATCGTGGGCCGCCAGGATCACCTCCCGGCCGGCCATCCTGGCTTCCTTTTTCTGCTTCAGGTTCCGGTAGACCCTGGCCAGGACATCGGAGACATCCAGCTGGCGCTGCCGAAACGTATCGTCGTTAAGAGATTCAAAAATCTTCCGGTATTTGGCGTTGACCTGGGACAAGGCCCATTCAGCCTTGACCTTCTCCGCGGCGATGATCCGATCCAGGCTGGAGCGCAAGGAATGATCCTCCAGGATCATCAGGTGGGCGTCGAAGATAAAGGCGTGGTCCTCGCCCGCTTTCTTCCTGATTTTGGAACGGAGCAGGGACAATTGGCGCCTGGTCCGGCGTATGGCTTGCTCCAGCCGAGCCCGTTCGGCCTTCACCCGGCCGGGGGGAATGGTCTCCCGTTGAGCCGAGAAAATGATGCGCTCCGTCACCAGGACGCGGCCGATGGCCACGCCGGGCGAAACGGCGATTCCTCGCAGCCTTACGAACTCCATCCTCTTATTCCTTTTCCTCGAACCTGTCGTTGACCAGGCCGGTCAAGGCCTGGAGGGCTTCCCCTTCGTCACCGCCCCAGACTTTGAGGGTGATGGTCGAATGCTGAGTGGCGGCCAGGGTCAAGATGCCCAGGATGCTTTTGCCGTCGATCTCTGCCCCGTCCTTGATGATTCTGACCCTGGATCTGAAACGATTGGCCAGGTTGACGAACCTCACCGCCGCCCGGGCGTGAAGACCCAGCTTGTTCCTGATGACCAGCTTTTTCTCGACCATGAGCCGGAGCGGCCCTCACTGTTTGCTGTCGAGCAGGGCGCTGGCCAAATGGATATTCTTCTTCCCCTGCTCCACGACCTTGCGGGCCACTTCCTTGAGGTTGTTGCTCCGCTGCAAGGAGACAAACTTGATGAGCATGGGCAGGTTGACCCCGGTGATGATTTCCACCTGATTTTCCTGGAGGAAGCTGTAGCTCAGGTTGGAGGGGGTTCCCCCGAACATATCGGTGAAAATGACCGCCCCGCTCTTCTGCTTCACCCGCTTCAAGCTCTGGTTGATTCTCTTCTTGGATTCATCGACATCATCGTACCAGCCTATGGAGATGGCTTCGATATTGGGGGCTTCGCCCAGGATGCTGGTCAGGGCGTTCAATAGTTCTTCCCCCAGCTTGCCGTGGGAAACGATGATTCCTCCGATCATGGCCTCATCTCTCCGCGAACAGGCCGGCCTTACCGGTCATCGCTCACTTCAACAGGTCCCGATGCTGTATGGTTATATCATATTTTTGAGCGCGAAAGTAAGACTTCAGCTCTTCGGCCACGGCCACCGAGCGGTGGCGGCCCCCCGTGCAGCCGATGGAAATGCGCAGACAGCTCTTGCCCTCCTCGATGAACAAGGGCATGAGCAGGTCCAGGAAGCGGAACAGCTCTTTCAGGAAGGCGGCCCCCGCCGGCGAGCGGAGAACGAAGTCCCGCACCTGGCGGCTCTTCCCCGTTTGGCCCTTGAGGTTGTCCACATAGAAGGGGTTGGGCAGAAAGCGCGTGTCGAAAACGAGGTCGGAGTCGAGGGGCAAGCCGTGCTTGTAGCCGAAGCTGACAATCGACACGGGCAGGCGCTTTTTGCCGGAGCGCTTGAAACGCCGGGCCAGGAGTGACCTGAGCTCGGGCAGGCTGACCGCCGTAGTGTCGAATACTTCATCGGCCATTTTCTTGATCCGGGCCAGCCGCCGCCGTTCCAGCCGCACGCCGTCCAGGACGGCCCCTTCCTTGGCCAGGGGATGCGGCCGGCGGCTCTCGCTGAAGCGGTTGACCAGTGTCTCATCCGAGGCGTCGAGGAAAATAAGCCGGGGCGAGACGCGCTTCACGATATGGTGCCAGACGCGGGGAAATTCGGTCAGGAAACCGTGCTCCCGGATATCCACCACCAAAGCCAGACGGGGGATCTCCGCCTCCTTGCTCTGCCAGAGGTCCACTAGGTTGGGGATGAGCTTGGCCGGGAGGTTGTCGATGCAGTAGTAGCCCAAGTCCTCCAAGAAGCGGCTGACCACGGTCTTGCCCGACCCGGACAAACCGGTGATGACCAGGAACTGGTCGTCTTTAGACACGGCTCCGGCCTTTCCTGCCGCCTTCGGCCAGGATACGGTGGAGACGTCCGACGATCTCCCGCGAGGCGTGGTAGCCCTTGACCCTCAGCAAGTGGACCCGGCAGGCCACTTCAATGAGAGTGGCGATGTTGCGGCCCGGCGCTGCGGGCAGGCTGATCTGAGGCAGGCGAACCCCCAAAATGGTCCGAGTCTCGGGCGCCTTCAAACCGAGCCGGTCGCCGTTGTGCTGCTTGGCCCGCTGGCGCAGAACGATGACCAAATCAATGGGCGACCTCTCCAGGATGGCCTTCCGGCCGAAGATGGCCTTGATGTTGATGATGCCCAGGCCGCGGACTTCCATGAAGTGCCGGCCCAGCTCGGGCGGACAGCCGGACAGCCGACTGCCGGGCAGCCGCCGGACGACCACTGTATCATCGGAGACGAAGCGATGGCCGCGGGCGGTCAGCTCCAGGGCGTTCTCGCTTTTGCCGATGCCGCTATCGCCGATGATGAGCACCCCCAGGCCGTACATGCGCAATAACCCCCCCGATAGAAGGACCCGGCCGCTAACTCGCTCGGCCGGAGGAACGGAGGTCGAGCGCCCGGCCGAAGAACGGCGCTTAGCCGACATGCAGGCCGCTTTCCTCAGCCAGGAGGTTGGGGAGCTTCATAGTCCTCAGCCTGAAGCAGTTTTACTCCGGCTCCACCAGGCCGTAATGACCGTCCCGGCGCCGGTAGACCAGGGTCCAGCGCTCAGTCCCCATCTTCCGGAAGAGAAGGACGTCCCGCTTCTTGAGGTCGAGGTGGAGGACAGCCTCTTCAACAGACATCGGCTTCAAGGCGAAGTCGTCGCCGGGTATCACCCGTTTGCGCGGCTCGAAGGACTCTTCGGCCGGCAGGGTCATTTTACGTTCGCGGCCGCCGCGCCGCTTCCGTTGGCGAAGCTTTTCCTTCTCTTTCTTGAGCTTCCTCTCCAAGCCGGAAAAGGCCAGGTTCAGGGCGCCGAAGACCTCGCTGTCCTCCTCGATCAAAACAGTGTCCGCCGCCCCCCGGCCCTCGACATGGATTTCCGCTTTGTACCGCCGCTTTTCGGCAGAGAGGATGATGTTCACCTCGGTTCCGGGAGCCATTTGTTTATCCAGGGCCTTAAGCCGCTTGTCGCAGAACTGCCGGATCCCGGCGGTCAGCGGCATATGGCGGGCAGTCAGATGGACGTTCATTCGATTTTTCCCTCCACCATGGATTTCCTTTTGCGAATATGGCTCGGGGCGATACCCAGCTGTTTGCGGTATTTGGCCACCGTCCGCCGGGCGATTCTCAGGTTCTGTTTAGCCAACAGGTCGTCGATCTCGATATCGCTGAGAGGATGTTCTCTGTCCTCGTTTTCCACCAGCTTGCGGAGGCGATCCTTGACCATCAAGGAGGAGACCTCCTCGCCCAGGCTGCCGGATAACGACTTGTGGAAAAAATACTTCAAGGAGAAAACGCCCTCGGGCGAGATCAGATGTTTGTTGGCCACCACCCGGCCGACGGTGGACTCGTGCACGCCGACCTCCTGGGCGATTTCCATCAAGGTCAGCGGTTTGATATAGTCGATCCCCTTCTCGAAAAAATCCTTCTGCTTGTCCAGGATGTACTTGGCCACCCGATAGATGGTTCGGTCGCGCTGGTCCAGGCTGCGGAGGAACCAGATGGCTTTCTTCATCTTGTCCCGCAAAAAGCGGAGAGCCTCCGGGTTGGACCGGGAGGCCTGGTGCAGGAGCCGGCGGTAATAACTGTTGAGCCGCAAGCGGGGCAGGCCCTCGTTGCTCAGGGTCAACTTCCATTCGTCGCCCTCTTTGCTGACAACAATATCCGGGACGACATAGGCTGTCCGGTCCTGGGAGTACTTTCGGCCGGGGGCGGGGTCCAGCCGCTTGATAACCTCGATATGATACTTGATCTCGCCGAGGGGGATGGCCAGGACCTTGGCCAGCTGGGCATAGTCCGATTTTTCCAGAAGCCCCAGATGCTGGGTGATGATCGAGCGGGTGATGTCGTCGGTCAGGTTGAGGTTGTCCATCTGGGTCAGCAGGGCCTCTTTCAAGTCCAGGCTGGCCACGCCGACCGGGTCGAACATCCTGATCTTGGCCCGGACTTTCCGGACCCGGTCCAGGTCGGCTCCCGCCGTGCGGGCCACCTCCTCTTCGGATAAGCCAAGATAGCCGTCCTCATTGACGTTGCCGATGATGACCTCGGCCACGGCCTTATCCAGAGGGTCGAAGAAAGTCAGGTTGGCTTGCCAGTCGAGGTGGTCCCACAGGGAAGGACTCTTGGCGACAAAATTCTCCAGGGAAGGGACCTCTTTCCTTTCCGGCGAATAGGACCGGAACCCGTCATCGAAATACTGCGCGAAATATCCTTCAAATTCATCCACTTCTTCACCGCCGGCCATTTCGGCCGGCTCTTCGACGGCCGCCTCGTCGGGGATGACGTTATCGGTCGCTCCATCGCCGTCCTTGGCCGCATTTTCCTTTATCTCTTCCGGGCTAACCGGCTCGGCCGTTTTGTCTTCCGATTCCTCAACCAGCTCCAGCATCGGATTCTGGGCCAGCTCCTCATCGATGACATCGGTGATCTCCAGGTTGGTCAGGGGCAGGAGCTTAATGGCCTGCTGCAGGGCGGGGGCCAGGATAAGCCTCTGGATCTGCCGCTGGTCCAATTGTTGCTTCAAGGCCATGGTTTGATCAGGTTAAGCTGAAATTCTCGCCCAAATAATTCCGACGGACCTCCTCCGAGCGGACAAGGTCCCGGGGTGTTCCCGATTTCAGGATAGTCCCCTGGTTGATGATGTAGGCCCGGTCGGTGATGCGGAGGGTCTCCCGCACGCTGTGGTCCGTGATCAGCAAGCCCAGCCCCAGGCCTTTGAGGGAGAGGATGATCCTTTGCAGTTCTTGGACGGCCAGGGGATCGATCCCGGTGAACGGTTCATCGAGAAGAATGAAACGCGGGTTGGTGATGAGGGCCCGGGCAATCTCCAGCCGTCTTCTCTCCCCGCCCGACAGAGTATAAGCCTTGGCTTTGGCCAGTTTCTCCAGACCGAGGTCGTGCAGGACACGGCTCAGCCGGCCATCGCCGGCGGAGGAAACCGAGGGCCTCATCTCCAGGACGGCCAGCAGGTTGTCCTCGACGCTCAGCCGGCGAAAGGCGGAGGGTTCCTGGGGCAGAAGACAGAGGCCCTGTTGGGCCCGGAGGTACATGGGCAGGACGGTGATATCTTCGCCGTCCAGTATCACCCTCCCCTCCTCATGGGGAATAAGCCCCAGGACGATGGAAAACGTGGTGGTCTTGCCCGCGCCGTTGGGCCCCAGGAGCCCGACGACTTCTCCGCCCTTAACCTCGACCGAAACGCCGTCCACAACCTTCCGGCCGTGATAGCTTTTGACGAGGTTCTCGGCTCGAAGAATGGAGGTCATTGTTCCCGATTTGATTTTATCAGAGTGAGGGACCGTTCGCGTCCCTTATTTTCAACGGCGATTGTACTATCGCCCAGGTGAAAAGTCAATTTGCGGCCCTCGATCTGCCCCTTCTCCTTGTCCAGCAGAAGAGGATTTCCGGTGAGGATGATCCGGTCTTCCTCCATTTCATAGACCGCCTGCCGGCCGCGGCCTTCCCGGGCGTTCTGGTTGATGACCACGCCGCCCTGGGCGGTCATTCGTTCCATCTCTTTGGTATCCGGGTTCAGATGGATTTGGATCGTATCGGCCCGCACCTCGGCCTTTTCCAGATGGAGCCTCGCTTCGGCCTGGAAAATCATCTTGTTCTCCTCGGGAAGAGAATCCAGCCGGCGGGCCGAGATCTCGACCTTTTCTTCGACCTGGCGAGTCTTGGGCTGATGGGGGAAAGAGGCCCTGACTCCCCCTTCTCCAGAAGCCTTGCCCGTCGCCTCCCAAAAAGCGAGCTGGCCGGCCAGCAGCATCTTCTTGTCCTGCCACATGCGGACGTTGTTCAAGAAATCAAAACGTTCTTCCTTAGAATTGTATCTCACCACGCCGGCCGTGACGAACACCGGCTGGTCCTTCTCGAAAAAAACACCCGGCGACTGGCCGCCCCGGCCGGCCAAGACCACTTTGGCCACCCGGCCTTCCAGGTCATTATGCTCCAGGCCGAAGTCCAGCTCCTCGGCCAGGATTTCGGTCTGGCCCAGCCCGGCCCGGGCTTTCTGGCCGGGCTTGACCCTGACCTGCAGCCAATCCGACCCGCCCTGAAGAACCACCGAATCTCCTTCTACGGTTCGTCTCTGGCCGGGGTCCCTCTCCTCCTGGATCATGCGCGCCCGGGTGAAGGAGCGAAACTCCCTCAGCCCGCCCCATTGGTCAAAGATAAAATCGATCGCTTCGGCCTGGAACCGGGTGCGCCGCCCTTCGGAGGAAATGAATTGGATGGAGCAGGCGCCCTTGGATTCATAGGAATGAAGAAGAGACTGGTCGAGGAAAGCCCTCAGCTTGATTTCATCGGCCTGGATATTTTGGTCATCGCCCAGCCGCAAGAAGGCCGGAGAGCCCGAGGCGGCCTGCTTCTTTCCAAATTCATTCCGCAGCGACAGGCGCGCCTCTCCCCGCAGATAGACAAGACTCAGCTTGTCGCTGTTGGCAAACAGGTTGAAGTCCAGTTCCCGGCAGGTGCCCCGGCTCCGGCCGTGGGTCAAGCTGACGCCGCCCTGGATAGAGCCCTGGCGGTCCCCCTGATGGTAAATGAAGGTCTGCCCCCGGACGACCAAAGGCGGCCCGGCCTTGGCGGCCGAGACCTCAAAGATCAAGTCCCCGGTCAGGACCAGGCGGCCGGTCTTCAGGTCATAGGCCAGGCCGAGAGCTTGACCGCGGAACTGCGGCGAGTTCATCTCTACGCGGCGGTCGGTCTGGAAGGTTTCCGTCCGGCGGTTGTAGGTCAGATGGCTCGTACGGATAATCGCATCCTTATAGAGGATCCGGATCGGCCCCTGGAACACGTAGCGGTTCCGCTCCGAGTCATAGACCACTTCTTTTCCGCTCAGGACGATCTTTTGGCCGCCCTTCCGGCCGTGGTCGATGATCTGGACATGGCCGACCATATGGTACAAGTCATCCGGCCCGATGAAGGTCCGGTCGGCGGTGAACTCAACCTTTTCCTTGTCTCCCCTGAACTCGACATAGCGGATTCGAACCTTCTCGTCAACCTTCTTCTCCGGGGCGAAGCTCCGGGCCGGCTCTTCCGGGGGCCGGCTGGGCCGGCTCCGGAGAATAAAGAAGACGAGGAGAGAGGTGACCAGGATAAAAACCGCGGCCGCGGCGAGCTGAAGCCCTTTGGTCAGACGTAATTTCCGGCCGCCGGAAGAAGTCATGCGCTCCTCCGGATATCATGCAAAGACAGGTGGACCCTTTCCTGGCCCAGATAAGAAGAGAGCTGGAGGGAATAGGCCAGGTCCACTTGCTCCCCCCGGTCGAGCGAATCGGCCCAATCGCCCCGTTCCCAGCCGACGGCCTCCAGCGTCCGGCCGGATTGCCGGACCAGGAACTTGACATGCCTCTCCTTAAGACGCTGGGGAAGGCTGGCGATCTCCGCCCCCTCGGTCATGAATATGGGAGTGACGTTGCCCACGCCGAACGGCGCCAGGAGCGCATAGGCCTCCATAAAAGCCCCGCTCAGGCCGCCAAAATCCAGCCTGGCATCGATGAAGATTTTCTTGTGAACGTCCTCTTCCGTCAACCTGGAGTCGGCCAGGTCGTTCACTGCTGCCCGGAAGGCCGGCATCCGCTCCAGGGGCAGGGAGCATCCGGCGGCTAGACGATGGCCGCCGTAGTTGGTAAACAGAGATCGGCAGGAGTCCAGGCAATCGATCAAGGAGAACTCGCGGATGCTGCGGCCCGAGCCGTAGGCCTGCCCGTCCCTATAAGCGAAAAGGATGACCGGGCGATAGAAACGGTCCTTGAGCTTGGAAGCCACGATGCCCACGACGCCCTTATGCCATTCCTCGCTGCCCAGAATCAGGACCCGGTAGGAGCGGTCCAGAGCTTTGTCCCTGATCTTGGCCAGGGACTGATTAAGGATTCGTTCCTCGGTTCGTTGACGCTCAGCGTTCAGCTTGTCCAGCCGTTCGACAATCTCCAGGGCCTCGGCCGGCGAATCCGTCAGAAACAGCCTGACCGCCAGGTCGGCGGTCTCCAGCCTTCCGGCGGCGTTGAGGCGCGGGCCGATCCGGTAGCCCACATCGCCCTCGGAAACGCGTTTTCCGGTCAGCCCGCACTTGTCCAACAGGCTCAGCAAGCCTGCGTTGTGGACGCTTTTCAGCCCTTTCAGCCCGGCCTTAACCATCAGCCGGTTCTCCCCCCTAAGCTCGGCCACATCGGAGATCGTCCCCAGGGCGACCAGCTTGAGGTAATGGGCCAGACTCTTTTTGGCCTCCGGCTCATCCAGGAGCGCTTGGAGAAGCTTGAAGACGACCCCCACGCCGGCCAACGACCGTTCGGGATATCCCGAGTTGTCGAGCATCGGGTCGAGGACGGCTAAGGCGGGAGGAACTTCCTCTCCGGGCAGATGATGATCGGTGATGATCACATCGACGCCTTTCTGGGCGGCTTTCTGGACGAACCCCTCGGACTTGATGCCGCAGTCCACGCTGATCACCAAGGAAGCGTCCCTCTCCAGGACGCTCTCCAAGTGTTCGTCCTTGAGCCCGTAGCCGTCCTTGAGCCTGTCCGGGATGAAATATTCGGCCCGGGCGCCCATCAGACGCAGGGCCCGCAGAAGCATGACCACCGAAAGCACGCCGTCCACGTCGTAATCGCCGAAGACGAGGACCTTTTCCCCGCGCGCACAGGCCAGCCGCAGGCGGCCTACAGCCTCCTTCATCCCTCTCAGCAGGTAGGGGTCATACAGGTCATCCGTTGTCCCTCGCAGAAACTTCTCCGCCGCTTCCTGGTCCTTGACGCCGCGAACGGCCAGGACCTGAGCGATGGGCAGGGGAAGGCCGAGCCGGCTGCTGATCGTGGCCGCTTCGGAGGAAGAGGGCGCAATAATCCAGCGGGCATCGTTCACCGCTCAAATTTAACATACAACCCGCCAATCCTCAAGGAAACGCCAACCGTAGGCAGCATCTCCATTTGAGTGATCCAGCCTTCAAGAAGAGGAGGGGTCCTGTCACGGCTCCTCCCCATCCGTGCTCGCCAGGCTGCGCGCGGGTGGGGAGCCCCTCCGCCGTGCCACCCCTCCACGCGGCTCCAAGCGATTGGAGATGCTATCGCGGCCGCGTTGACTTTGGGCGGAGCCAAAAATACAATGGATGGGCCGTGTGGGGAAATCTTCGCGATAAGCTCAGCCGGACCAGGCTGGCCTTCAAGCAGAAGCTGGAGGGAATCTTCCAGAGCCCCAAGGAGCGCGACCAGATTCTTTCCGAGCTTGAGGAGGCGCTGATTCTGGCCGATGCCGGCCCGGCCGCGGCGGGAAAGATCATCCAAAACCTGAGCCGGAAAAGCCGCAAGAACGACGGCCCCCGCGGCCTGGAAGAGATGCTCCGGGAAGAACTCCTCACGCTTCTGTCGCAGGCCTCCCCTGTCCGGGGGCCGCTTCCCAGGCCCTGTGTCCTGATGATGGTGGGCGCCAACGGCGGCGGAAAAACGACCTCGGCGGCTAAGCTGGCCCTCCGGCTTAAAAACGAGGGCCGCTCCGTGCTCCTGGCCGCAGCCGACACTTTTAGGGCGGCGGCCCAAGAACAGCTGGCCCTCTGGGGAAAAAAGCTCGACCTGCCCGTGGTCCTCGGCCAGTACGGCGCCGACCCGGCGGCCGTGGTTTTCGACGCCATCCGGTCGCTCAAGGCGCGCGGCACCCAGGCCCTGGTAATCGACACGGCTGGCCGCCTCCACACCAACCACAACTTGATGGCCGAGCTGGAGAAGATCCGCCGGATCGCCGCCCGGGAAATCTCCGGCGCGCCCCACGAGACGCTCTTGGTCCTGGACGCCGGCATCGGGCAGAACTCTCTGGCCCAGGCCAGGGAGTTCTTAAAATTCTCCGGCCTGAGCGGGATCTTTCTATCGAAACTGGACGGCACGGCCAAGGGCGGAAGCGTCCTGGCCATCGCCGACGAGCTGCGTCTGCCCATCCGCTATATCGGCACCGGTGAGAGCGAGCTCGATATCGAGGAATTCTCGGCGAGGGAATTCGTGGACGCCCTCTTGTCATGATCAACCCGATTGACCTGACCTACATGGAGATGGCCTATGGCCTGGCCGAAAAGGCAGTGGGCCGGGCCAGCCCCAATCCCTGCGTCGGCGCGGTTATAGTCCGCCATGGCCATGTTGTCGGCGCCGGCTGGCACCAGGGCCCGGGAACCCTTCACGCCGAGAGCATCGCCGTCTGCCAAGCCGGCCGCCTCGCCGAGGGCGCGACGCTCTATCTCACCCTCGAACCCTGCGTTCATTGGGGCCATACACCCCCCTGCCTCGAATCGCTGCTCCAGGCTCGGCTCGGCCGGGTGGTCATTTCGAGCTATGACCCCAACCCGCTCGTCTTCCGCAAAGGGGTCCGCGGCCTGCGCCGGGCGGGCCTCCCCGTCCTGGTCGGAACCCTGGAAGATAAGAACCTCCGGCTTAACGAGGCCTATTTTAAGTTCATCCAGCGAAAAATACCGTTCGTCACTCTCAAGGCCGCTTCGACCCTGGACGGCCGTATCGCCACCCGGACGGGCGATTCGCGGTGGATCTCCAGCCCGGCCGCCCGGGATTATGTCCATCTTCTCCGGGCCGAGCAAGACGCGGTCCTGGTCGGGGTGGGGACCGTTCTCCGCGACGATCCGCTGCTCTCCGTCCGCCACCCGCTCTGGAAGGGCAAGCGCCTGCAGCGGGTCATTCTCGATTCTCATCTCCGCACTCCCTTAACTTGCCGGATGCTGAAATCCAGGGAAGCCGGGGGAATCTTGATCTTCACCGGCCGCCTTAGCTCCCAGGATAAAGCCCGGAAGCTGGAAAACCGAGGCGTGGAGGTCGTTCGGCTTGATAGCCCGGAAGGCGGGGGGCGTTCCCCAAGGCAGCCCGGGCAGGGGCCATCCCTATCCTTGCGGGCGGTTCTCAAAGAGCTTGGCCGCCGGAAGGTGGCCGGCCTGCTGGTTGAGGGCGGGAGCGGGGTGGCTTCTGCATTTCTTGAGGCGGGGCTGGTCGACAAGCTGTTCCTGACGCTGAGCCCCAGGCTTTGCGGCGGCCGCCAGGCGCTTTCCTTCTACGAAGGCCGCGGGGCGGCCCTTATCCGCAATGCGCCGGGCCTCAAGAACGTCCATTTTTTTGCCCTGGACCAAGAGATCTTTATCGAAGGATATCTGTGATGTTCACCGGGATTATCAAGCATCAGGGCCGGTTCCTTGGATATCGGCAAGGACGGCAGGAAATGGGCCTGGAGTCGCCTGACCTGGCCGGCCGGCTGGGGGTGGGCGACAGCCTGGCCGTCAACGGCGTCTGCCTGAGTGTCACGGCCAAGGAGCGGCAAACGCTATGGTTCGACCTGGCCCGGGAGACTTTAGCCAGGACAACCTTGGGCCGGCAGCGGCCGGGCGATCCTCTCAACCTGGAGCCTTCCTTGACCCTGGAGACGCCCCTCAGCGGCCATTTGGTCACCGGCCATATCGACGCCAAAGCCAAGGTGCTCCGGGTGGCCGAAAGCCGGCCCGGGAAAAGAATGACCATCTCCCTGCCGCCGGAGTCGCGGCCCTTCCTGGCGCCCCAGGGCTCGGTGGCCGTGGACGGCGTCAGCTTGACCGTGGCCGCCGTGAACGCCTCCTCCTTTGAGGTCGAGCTCATCCCCCTCACCCTCAAGGAATCGACACTGGGCCGGCTGCGGCCGGGCGATGAAGTCAACCTGGAATATGACATCATCGGCAAATATGTGTATAATTGCTTGAATCGAGAAAAACGATAGGTTTTAGCATCATGAAATCCGCTGTCGAGCAAGCGATCCGGGCGGTCCAGGACGGCCGGATGATCATCATCGTTGATGACGAGGACCGGGAAAACGAAGGCGACCTCATGGTCGCCGCGGAGAAGGTCACGCCCGATATCATCAATTTCATGGCCCGCTACGGACGCGGGTTGATCTGCCTGCCCCTGACCCGGGAGCGGCTGGAGCAGCTCCAACTCCCGCTGATGGTCTCCGACAACACGGCCCGCTTTCAAACGGCTTTTACCGTGTCCATCGACGCCAAGAAAGGCGTCACGACCGGCATCTCCGCCCATGACCGGGCCCAAACCGTGCTGACGGCCATCGACCCCAAGACCGCCCCGTCCGACCTGGCCCGGCCCGGCCACATCTTCCCCCTCCAGGGCCGGGAGGGCGGCGTCTTGTCGCGGGCCGGCCAGACCGAGGCGGCCGTGGATATGGCCCGGCTGGCGGGCCTCTTTCCGGCCGGCGTGATCTGCGAGGTCATGAACGAGGACGGCACCATGGCCCGCATGCCCCAGATCGAACAATTCAGCCAGCAATTCGGCCTGCCCATCCTGACCATTGCCGATCTCATCCACTACCGGATGAAAACTGAACGGCTCATCCAACTGGTCGAAGAAGCCGAGCTTCCCACTCGCTACGGCCGATTCCGCATCGCCGTCTTCGAAGACATCATCCACCATGAGAATCACCTGGCCCTGATCAAAGGGGATCTCGGCGGCAGGGAGCCGGTCCTGGTGCGGGCCCATTCCCAGTGCCTGACCGGCGACACCCTGGGCTCCCTGCGCTGCGACTGCGGAGAGCAGCTCCACCGGGCCATGGACATGATCGACAAGGAGGGCCGGGGGGTCATCCTCTATTTCCTCAACCAGGAGGGCCGGGGCATCGGCCTGACCAACAAGATCAAAGCCTACGCCATCCAGGATGAGGGCGCCGACACGGTAGAGGCCAACCAGCGTCTCGGCTTCAAGCCCGACCAGCGGGATTACGGCATCGGCGCCCAGATCCTGGTGGCCTTGGGCGTCAGGAAGATTCGCCTCCTGACCAACAACCCCCGCAAGTTCATCGGACTGGCCGGCTACGGCCTGGAGATCGTGGACCGGGTGCCCATCGAGATCCCGCCCTCCAGCGAGAACCAGCGGTACCTCAAGACCAAAAAGGACAAGCTGGGCCACATCCTGGACATGGTCTGATCAAAACCGGGCCATCACTCTTCGGCCGGGGAAGGCCTGACACCCGGCCGCGATTGAAGGATGAAGGTCACCGGGCCGTCGTTGGTCAGGCGGACCTTCATCAGGGCCTGGAAAACGCCCCTCTCCACCTTCACTCCCAGTTCGCGGAGCGCGGCGGTAAACTCATCGAAGATCTCCGCGGCTCTGCCCGGCTCCTCGGCCCCGTCAAAGCTCGGCCGGCGTCCCTTGCGCACCGAAGCGGCCAGGGTGAACTGGGAAACGGCCAGGGCCTGGCCGCCGACATCCTTGAGGGACAGGTTCATTTTCCCCTGCTCATCGGGGAAAATGCGCAGCTCGGCCGTCTTGCGGGCCAGAGCGAGCGCCTCGGCCGGCCCATCTCCCTTTTCCACGCCGACCAGAAGGCAAACCCCGCGGCCGATCCGGCCGGCCACCCGCCCCTCCGCTTCCACCTCCGCCTCAGAGACCCTCTGCAGAACCATGATCATCGTTTTATGCTCCGCTTTTAATTTATAAAAATTCTCGTTCTTTGCATACAGGCCGAATATAGTAGACCAGGGGGAGGGATAAGGCGACATGAGCGGTTTAGCCCGGAATCGACGGGCTTCGAAGACAACTTAAGGCAAAAAATGGAAGCATCCCCCATGTCGTAAATCGTGGGGAGGGGTGGCATGGCGGAGGGGCTCCCCGCCTGCGCGCAGCTTGGCATGGCCGGAGACACCTACAAATTCTAATTATTCTATTTATCCCCCTCTAGCCCCCCTTGGGGAAACAAGAGGGGGCAAAGGTGGGTGTCTCCGGAAAGGTCGGCCA
>Ga0315282_10005204_pt1 | contig 22256 bp, 23 predicted proteins | sample YL17G07_20_MG_FD_203693 | JGI IMG/M metagenome (GOLD analysis project Ga0315282, IMG submission 203693) | Sediment microbial communities from Yellowstone Lake, YNP, Wyoming, USA - YL17G07_20 | ecosystem: Environmental > Aquatic > Freshwater > Lake > Sediment | place: USA: Wyoming | collected... | reverse complement strand
GGGCTAGGGGCTAGGTTCTGGGGGCTAGGGAGGGGAACGGCGGGAAGGGAAAGGCCGAGTAGGAACCGGGAGGGAGGGGGGTGGGCTGAGTAGCAAGTGAACGGAGGGGAGGCGGCGGGAGGGAGGTGGGGTGGCGGGCACTTCAGCCCGCCAATTGGGTTGCCGACAGGGCAGGCATGCGGGGGGGGAGGAGGTACGATTGTTTCACGTGGAACAGCGGGCGGGGTGATGGTGGGGGCGGTGGACGCTCGCCGTCCTACCCCTGAGGCCGGGCGCGAGTGCGCGCAAGGGAGCGTCCCGCCGGAGCGGGGTCAGCCGCGAACAGGAGAGGAGAACTGCTGCTCCCTTCGACAAGTGTGTCCGAGAACGCGGAGTTGGGCGCCAGACGCAGCGGTCAATGGGGAACGACAGGGACGCGCTCGCGGTCGCGCGTGCTGACTTCCATCACATCGGCCATAGGTACCTTGATCTCTACTGGCCGAGGTCGGGGTTCGCGTGTCGCGCCGACTGCTTGGCACTCTCCATGGCCAGGGCCAGCACCGCCTGATACGCCTCCTCCCCAGTCGCCGCGGAAAGACACGAGGAAAGGGTGACCAGCTTCAGCCGCCGCCGCGCAGGTTTCAGGAGGTGGCATAGATCGTCAGAAGTGATATCGTCTCGCGATCCGTCCGCGTTCTCCAAGACGAGGGCGGCATTGAGCCCATGCCCGGAGAAGTGGAGGATGTCCCAGCCCTCCCCTTCCTCGATCACGTCCTGAAGGCGCTTGCGCGTGGCCCCGTACTGGAGGACCCGCAGGTCGAGCGCGCGGTGGTGGGTCTGTGCGATGCGGTCCATAAGGCGTTCGAGTTCGTAGCGCTCCCGTCGGAGAGCGATGGCGGATCCCTCTGTCGGAAGGCTGAAGACGGCGAGGACGCGGAGCCGGTCGCCGATGGGCTCCGGGACGATGGAGGGCGCTTCGCCCTTCACTTCGAAAACGAGGCTGACGTCCTGGAGGGAGAGCGGCTTGTCCTTCGCGTGGGCGAGTTCGAGGGGGAAGTAGAGCAGCCCCTCGGCCTCGGGGGGCACGATCACCCGCACGACGGAGGGGGTGCCATGCTGGAGGATCCTCTCGGCAATCGGCCCCAGGAGCGTCGGCCCGAGCCAGGCACCGATGCGCCCCAGCAACTCAGTCTGCTCCTGCAATCACCTGTCCGGGGCGGTGTTCTGCTCCAGATAACCTTCCAGGTCGAAGAGGGCCCCGTAGTAGGCGTGGGTGGGATCGAGGGCGACGGTGTGATCGGCGAGGAAGGCGCCGCCGGGGTCCAGCAAGACCCATCGCCAGTGATCGTGGTCGGTGAATTCCGGGACTTCGAGACGCAGCGCGTGATCCGGCATGCGTAGGCCCTCCTCGTGTGGGGGTAAGCTTCTGCAGGGAGGGGGAGGGGTCCTTTGGGGCAGGTGCCAGGGTTCAGGGTGCAGGGGCCAGGGAACGGCCGGAGGAGGGAGGCGCGCGTGCGCCCCGCGGTCGTGCCTGGGGAGACAAGCCGCGGGAGGGAGGGGCGTAGGTTGATTAGCAAGTGGGTGCTGGGCGTATGTTGTTCGTAGGGCGGACTTCAGTCCGCCCATGGGGGCGGCGAACGGGACGGGAGGGGCGGACTGAAGTCCGCCCTACGAACGGACCTAGAGGTGGCCGGCGGAAGGCAGCAGGACAAGGCTCGCTGTTCCTGGAAGACGGCGTGTGGGCGGACTAAAGTCCGCCCTACCGGTAGAAGCCGGCACCGGCGACTTCGGTGCGCATGGGCTTGGTGGGGTCTTCGAGGGAGATGAGGCAGGCGAGGGAGGGAAGGTCGTACGGAGGAGGCGGGGTTCGGGGGCCAGGGAACGGCCGGAGGAGGGAGGCGCGCGTGCGCCCCGCGGTCGTGCCTGGGGAGACAAGCCGCGGGAGGGAGGGGCGTAGGTGGATTAGCAAGTAGGTGCTGGGCGTATGTTGTTCGTAGGGCGGACTTCAGTCCGCCCATGGGGGCGGCGAACGGGACGGGAGGGGCGGACTGAAGTCCGCCCTACGAACGGACCTAGTGTACTGCACAGAGGATACCTTTACATCACGGAGAGTAGCCTCGCACTCAGACTGCCGAGCCAAAGGCTCTGCCGCCTCCAACTGAGATGTAAAGAACCGTCATGTGCAATACACTAGAGGTGGCCGGCGGAAGGCAGCAGGACAAGGCTCGCTGTTCCTGGAAGACGGCGTGTGGGCGGACTAAAGTCCGCCCTACGAGAAGGCACACGCGGGAGGAGGGGCGATGGGACGGATAGCTCCACTGAGCCGGGGTGAGCGCCGCCTCGTGAGAGATGAGGTGGTGCGGTGGCATCGCCACGCGTGGACGGTGCATGCGGTGAGCGTGATGCCCGACCACGTCCACCTTTTGGCGACCCCGCTCGAGGGGGCGCCGGGGGAGTGGTACGCGCTGCCGGAGATCATGCCGCGGGTGAAGGGCCGTTCCTCCCGGGAGGTCAACCGGTTTCGCGGGCAGCGCGGGAGCCTATGGCAGGAGGAGAGCGACGACCGGATCACGCGCGGCGACCGCGAGTTCGACAGCAAATACGCTTACATCTTGAGCAACGCCGGCGTCGCGGGTCTCATCGGTCCGCTCGAGGAGTATGATGGCTTCTGGTGCGAGGGGATGGAGCGCGTTCCGGAAGGGGCGAAGGCCGCGCCAACGCGTCCCCTGCGCCCGCGTCCGCCCGCGAACGTGGATCCGCCGCCGGGCCCGCCCCTTCGTCAGCGGATCCAGTCCGGGGCCATCCTGAAGACGAAGCGGCGCGGATTGCCGCACTGGCAGCTCGCCGGCGCCAGCTACTTCATCGTGTTTTGCCTCGTGGAAAGAGTTGACTCCGTGACGTCGGACACCAGGCGGGCTTTGCCGCGGGGAAGAGGTAGGGGTCGTTCGTAGCGCGGACCGAAGGGTTTGGGCGGACTAAAGTCCGCCCTACGAGAGGGCCTACGCGACGGGGTGTGGGCGGACTGAAGTCCGCCCTACGAGAGGGCCTACGCGACAGGGTGTGGGCGGACTAAAGTCCGCCCTACGGGTTCGCCCCAGTGCCCTGGACCCCGCCCCCTGGCCAGGGTATACTCTCCCTACTCCATGCTCGACTTCACCCTTCATCAGCAAGACGCCAGCGGGGCGAGGAACGGGACCGTGACGGTGCGCGGCCGGCGGTTCGAGACGCCGGCCTTCATGCCCGTCGCCACGCAGGGAAGCATCAAGGCCCTGACCCAGGCCGAGGTGGTCGGCCTGGGGGCGCAGATCGTGCTGGGGAATGCCTACCACCTCTACCTGCGCCCGGGGATCGGGTTGCTGCGGGAGGCGGATCAGGTCGCGTCTTGCAGGGCATCGAGGACGGCCCGGCTCGCCTCTACCGCGAGCCGCACGGCTTCCTGGGTCTCCTCGAGCGTCGGTGTTGGGGCATCTCCCGGATACCGAGACGCGACCGCATAGCCGCTGAGGGAGCGGACCTCACGGAGCTGAGCGGCGAGCGCGGGGTTTGCGGACTCCACGGCTTTGAGGAGATCGGCCAGGTCATGCACGCGGGGCGGCTCGACGTCGCCATGGACGAGGTAGGCCTTGAGGTACTTCTCCACCGCTTGCTGGGCGTGGTAACAGATGATCCAGCGGTAGGGCCTCCCCTCGCGCAGCAGGTCCTCGGCCGCGCGCAGATCGTCGCCGGCCTTCGCCAGCCACTGGGCCACGAACTCGCGCTTCACCTGCTCAGGCGGCTTCATAGATCACCGTGCCGTACTTGTGGGCGGGGTAGGCGATGCCACCGGCGACGAGCTTGCTCTCCTCGAAGTGCTCGGTGGAGATGACGATGACGTCGAAGGGGTACGGGACGGCGAGGAGGGCGTCGCGAATGCGCAGCGACTCCCGCCGTGGGTCGGGCGGCGACGGCTCCAGTACGAGCAGGTCCACGTCGCTGTCTCGAGACATCCGGTCGGTGGCCGCGGAGCCGAACAGGATGATGCGGTCCGGGCGCGCGACCTCTACCACGCGCCGGACGATGTCAGCAACGACAGATGGGTCGAGTGAAGCTGACACGCTGCGCCCTCCCAGGGCCTCTGATTCTAGCGAAGGAGGCAGGGGGAGTCAAATCAGGGGCCAGGGTTCGGGGGCCAGGGGCCAGGAACGGCCAAGACAGAGCGGGGTCGTCGGGGGTGGAGACTTGAGAGCGGGAAGTGGACAGGAGACGGGTGGTGGGAGAACGAGGGCATGCCATCTGCGCGATCTGCGGATGCCTGGCCCCTGGCCCCTCCTCCCTCCGGCCCTATCCCCTATTTCCCATTCTCTATTCTCTGGTCCACGGGTATACTACGGAGACTCCATGCTCGACTTCACCCTTCATCAGCAAGACCCCAGCGGGGCGAGGAACGGGACCGTGACGGTGCGCGGCCGCGGCTTCGACACCCCGGCCTTCATGCCCGTGGCCACCCAGGGGAGCGTGAAGGCCCTCACCCAGGCGGAGGTGGTCGGCCTGGGAGCGCAGATCGTGTTGGGGAATGCCTACCACCTCTACCTGCGCCCGGGGATCGGGCTGCTCCGGGAAGCGGGCGGGCTGGCCGCCTTCATGCGCTGGCCCGGAGCGACGCTCACGGACAGCGGGGGCTATCAGGTGTTCAGCCTCGCACCCCTGCTCGAGGTGACGGAGGAGGGGGTGAGCTTCCGCTCGCACATTGACGGCTCGGAGCATCTCCTCACCCCCGAGTCGGCCACGGAGATCCAGCACGCGATCGGGGCCGACATCATCATGGCCTTCGACCAGCCGGTGGGCTATCCCGCGGCGCGGGAGGAGGCGCAGGAGGCGACGGAGCGGTCGGACCGGTGGGCGGAGCGCTGCGTGGCCGCGCACACGGGCCGGTCGGGGCAGGCCCTCTTCGGGATCGTGCAGGGAGGCTTCGAGCCGGAGGTGCGGGCGGCGAGCGCGAGTCGTTTGACGGCCCTCCCCTTCGACGGCTACGCGGTGGGGGGCCTCTCGGTGGGCGAGCCGAAGGAGGTCACCTTCGATGTGCTCGGGCAGACCGTGGCCCACCTGCCCGCGGGCAAGCCCCGCTATCTGATGGGAGTGGGCACGCCGAGCGACATGGTGCGGGGGGTCCTGTGCGGGGTGGACATGTTCGACTGCGTGCTGCCCACGCGGCTGGGGCGAAACGGCACGGCCTATACCTCGACCGGGAAGGTGAACCTGAAGAACGCGCGCTATGGGGAGGACATGGGGCCGCTGGACCCGGAGTGCGATTGCGAGGTGTGCCGCACGCACACGCGGGCCTACCTGCGCCACCTGTACAAGGCGGGGGAGATTCTGGCGGCCCGCTGCCTGAGCTATCACAACCTGCACCTGTACCTGAGACTGATGGAAACGATACGCGGGGAGATCGCGGCCGGGCGCTTCGACGACTGGGCCGGGCGGTATCTGGAGAGAAGGAACGAGAATGGTGCAACCGATCACGCTTGAAGAGGTGAAGGCGAGGGAAGACGTCCAGGCCTACATTCGGCGGGGCGATCAGAATATGGAGGCGATCGGGTATACGGAGCACGGGTTCCGCCATGCCACCATCGTCTCGGAGCGGGCGCGGAGCATCATCTCCTCGCTGGGGCGAGATCCGCGGGAGGCGGAGCTGGCCGCCATTGCGGGCTTCCTGCACGACATGGGCAACGTGGCGGCGCGGGCGGAACACGGCCAGGTGGCGGTGCTGCTCGCCTACTCGATGCTGCGAGAGATGGGGATGCCGCCGGTCGAACTGGCGGAGGTGATGGCCGCGGTGGGCAACCACGAGGAGCAGTACGGCGAACCCTTCGGCCCGGTGGCTGCGGCGGTGATCATCGCGGACAAATCGGATGTGGCGCGGAGCCGGGTGCGGGACATGAATCCCTCCCGCTATGACGAGCACGACCGGGTGAACTACGCCACCATCTCTTCCTCCCTGATCGTGAACCACGACCGCACGCTGATCTCGCTCAGCCTGGAGATTGACACGGCCATCGCCCCGATCATGGAGTACTTCGAGCTGTTCCTCTCCCGCATGGTGATGTCCCGCCGCGCGGCGGCGACGCTGGGGTGCCAGTTCGAGCTGGTGATCAATGGGACGAAGCTGTTGTAGGGGCTAGGGGATAGGGGATAGAGAATAGGGAATCGGGGGTCGGGAGGTGATAGTATGGTTGCTATTTTGCCGACTCTGCGCCTTTTCGCCTTCTCGACTGTTCGACTCTTCGTGTCCCTTCCGACGCGTGAGCGGCGGCGCCTCTCCGTCTGGCGCCGCCGCTCACAGGACGAACGACGAGGGCGTTGCGACGTGCTAGCCACGCCTCAAGACTAGCACCGGTACGGTCGGTCCCTACACCGGCTGGGGCACGCACCGGTCCCGCTCCATTCAAGACCGGCTTGTCATCGCGTGCACCTGTCAGTCGCACCTCCAACCGGGTCGCAGGCCCCACCTAGGGGAGAGGCTGCGAACTACCCCTTACACCAGTCCCACGCACAGGCGGCCGGAGCCGCACTTGCCGGTCGGCGATGGGGCGGGGCGACCGAACGGGTGCATCTCCGGCCGATCGCCGCCACCACCACAAGAGCTGAAGGCAGGAACGCTAACCCCCGCGCCTCCTACCCCCGGGCCGAACCTCGACCCACACTCTTCGGGGAGCAGGATAGCGCCGGCGAGAAGATGAGGACAGGTCGGAAGGCGAACAGCGCCGGGGCGGGTGTCGTTCTCAGACAACGCAGGGGGCGTGCGTGTCGTAGTTTGCGACCATCGGAAAGAGATTCCTGGAGACCTGCGCCGACCTCAGCCGCTTCAGGGCTCGCCCCTCGTAGGCGCTGCTCTCGTCCGTCGGCTGACGGACTGCGCGCCGCTGACGCAGCCCGAGGGGCTCGGTCGCGATTGCCTACGGCATCACTTGCATGGCTGTGGGCCGGGCAGTATACTGACCGATGGGGGGCGAAACGCAGACGAGGGTGAGGGATGAACACGCAGACCAAGGACCGGGTCGTTGCGGGGACGTTGATTGCGCTGATCGCCATCGGGATGGTGGTGGCGCTGGCGGTGGTGGTCAGGCTGACGGCGCTGGTGCTGCTGGTGCTGGTGGCGGCTATTCTCACGGCGGGGATTGACCCGCTGGTGCGCTGGCTGCAGGCGAAGTGGCACCTGCCCCGGGCGCTGGCCATCCTCATCATCATGCTCCTCACGATCGTGGTGGTGCTGGGGATCATCTCGTTCCTGGTGGTCACGGCGGTGTCGGAGGGGATTCAGTTCGCGGAGCACACGTGGCCGGCGATGCAGGCGAGGATCCTGGGCTGGGCGGGCCATCTGCACGACCGGTTCCCATTCATCCCAAAGCTGGACGTCATGTACGAGCGGCTGCGGGCGCAGTCCGGAGAGATCGCCGGGTATGTCTGGTCCACGACGCGGGCGGTGTTCGGGGTGCTGGGAGCCCTGGTGTCGGTGGTTACCGTGATCGTCCTCACCTTCTTCTTCGCCAACGCCCAGGATGACATGACACGCAACTTCGCCCGGTTCATCCCACCCGCGCAGCGGGCGTGGGTGCTGGACGTCACCCACCTCATGGGGAGGCGGATGGGGGGCTGGGTGCGGGGGCAACTCACGCTGGCGGTGATCATCGCCGGGGTGGTGTTCGTGGGGATGACGGTGCTGGACGTGCCGTACGCGGCCCTGATCGCGGCCCTGGGCGGGATGGGAGAGATGGTCCCGATGGTGGGGCCGTACGTGGCCTTCGTGCCGGCCCTGGCCATCGTGCTGGTGACGGGCGCGCCGCTGTGGAAGATCATCACCGTGATCATCTTCTTTATCGCCCTGGCGCAGACGGAGGCGTACGTGCTCTCGCCGAGGATCATGCGGCAGGCGGTGGGACTGGCGCCGGTGACGACGATCCTGGCACTGATCACGGGAGGCACGCTGTTCGGGATCGTGGGGGCGGTGCTGGCGATTCCAGTGGCGGCGGGAGGGCGGGTGCTGTTGCGGGAGCTGGTCTTTCCCGCGATCGAGGGCCGGCATCCCGGAGAGGGAAAGTCGGGGAGATGACGTGTCGCGGGATGGACACACGCGGGGGTGCGGAGCAGGTGAGGCGGGGTGGCAGTAGGGGAACAAGAAACTTGGAAGCGCTAAAGCCGTTGTCGGTCTGCTGAGACCGTGAAGATAAAGCGACAGAGCACCTCCGTGAACGAGGTGCTCTGTCGCGTTCGCGTTACCCTGATCGAGCTACTTGGCGACGACGACGGCCGGCGTGTCAGGCGTGCTGCGCAGGAGGCCGACCACGCCGCTGTGGGGATCGAGTTGCACCGGGCCGGAGGGCCGCTGGAATTGCCGCAGGAGGTCCTCGGCGTTCGGCGCGGGGACGACCATGGTCTTTGAGGCGGGCGAGGTGGGACGGGGGACATTCCTGGCGGTCGCCTTGGGCGCGGGCCCGGTACGGGGCACACCCGTGACCTTGAGTTCAGACTTGGGGACGATGTAGTAGCGAGTGTGGACTTCGGAGGGCGGCGTCAGATGCCGCAGTTGGTCTTCTGGCCCCGGTACGACCGCGCCTTCGGCTGTCACATGTTGCGTCTTGAGTTCCAGGCCGGTGTCGGTAGTGAGCACCTGGCCGAGCCAGTCGAGGGGCACGCGGTAGAGCTTGGCGGTAATGTGGATGGTCTCCGGGACGGCCTTGTGGACGATGACATCCTGGCCGGCCGGCACCAGCTTCGCCAGCGCCTCCCGCAGAGGCAGGTTGGTCGCCTCCAGGTCCACGAGCGGGCCAATGAACTCCTCCGAGAAAGGAGATCCCCAGCCGCCGGTCGGCACGGTCTTGCCCCGGTCGGTGAGAGAGACCTTCGGGAGAGGGACGAGGTAGTAGCGGTAGTGGTACGGGAAAGGCCCGGTGACCTGTTGCCCAAGGAGGTGGGCGTCGCGCGGGATGGGCTTGCCCACCGCATTCAGGTGCTCGTACTGGACCGCCAGCCCGGACTGCTCGGACACGTTCTCGAGGAACGCCCCGAGGGGAACCAGGTAGGCATGCGCGGTCATCCGGATCGCGGGCGGGAGGTCGCCATAGGCGACGACATCCACACCGGAGGTCTGGCAGAGCTTCGCCATCGCCTCGCGAAGAGGGAGGTCGGTCACCTCGAGGGTGACAAGATCGGCGTTGGCACCGCTCGGAAACTGGCCCACGTGCCGGCGCTCCCGGGCCGCACCGGCCGCGGCAACCGCCTCGGGCCCGGGTGCGGTGATGGGAGGACCTTCCAGGGCCGCGTTCGATCCGGCGACCTGGCTATCGGTGACGAGGCGGAGGTCTCCGGAGGGGAGCCTGTAGACGCGTGACTGTATCTGGGGGAATTCCATCACCTCGGTGACCTCGGTCGGGATCTCCCCCGGAGCGGCGGCCGTTGGCCCCTGAGAGACGGTCTGGTTTCGCACCACATTGACCCCCTGATTCGAGGCCCGGTTCCCCACCATCGCGCCGATGACCGGCACCTGCTGGTTGCCGATGGTGATGACGGCCTGCTGGGGCGCGGATACCAGCCAGATGCCGTCCTTGCTGCGCTGGCACGTAAGCCCAGCGGCGGTGCAGGCCATCTGCATCGCCCTGCTCAACTCCACCGCATTCAGCTTGAGGGAGATCCTCTGCTGGGCGAGCGCGCTCGGGGCGATGGTGAGCGAGTCGGAGGTGTTGCGCAGCACCATCCGCAGGGCGTCGGCGACCGAGGCCTCGCGGATGTCCACGGTGACCTTCGGCTCCTTCACCCCCTTCGACGACTTGGTCGACGCGGCTAAGGCCGGCGCTCCGGCCGCGGACAAGAGCAGCAGCGTCACTCCGAGAAGATGCAGCATACGGCGTGCGAACATGGTAGCGTCCTCCACTTAGCGTTCCGCCCGGTTGGCGATGCGGCGATAGGAAACGCGAGCCGCCTGCACCTGGCCCGCGGCGTCTCGCACTTGCGTCTGACTGAACACGGAGATGGTCCCGTCCGGGCGCGAGACCTCCAGATAGCACTTCGAGGAGACCGGCACCGGCTCCGGCTCGCCGAGGAGCAAGATCACCCCCTGCCCCTCCCCCGCGTCGGCCCCGGCGAGGGAATCGGCGGCGACAGGTTCGTGGGCCGCCGCGGAAAGAGACACGGCCGGCCGCTGCTTCACGTCGCGGTGCGTGGCTAACACCGGCCGGGGATGAGATGGCCGCGGAACGGGCCCCGTCACGGACTCCGACTCCTTCGCCAACACGCGGCTTGGCGCGGGAGTGACGACAGCCACGGCTTCACGCTTCGCGGCCGCGGGGTGAGTGTCGCTGATCGGCGGCCGAGTCACCTGTGTGCCTCCCCGGGGCCAGCACAAGACGGCCGCCAAGGCGAGGGCGGCGAGGCCGGCGGCCCAGGTCCAACGATAGTGGCGGGGGGCGGGCGCGGCGAGACGGCGGCGCAGATCCCAGAGCAGGTCGGGGGCGGGCTCGGGGGTGCGCAATTGGGCCAGGGTCTGCTCGACGGCAAGGAGGGCGGCGTGCTGGTCGCGGCAGGCGGGGCAGGCCGCGAGGTGGGCGGAGATGCGGGCGGTCTCCTCCGCGGCCGCTTCGCCGTCCACGAAGGCACTCAGTTGCTCGGGGGAAATGTGGTTCGTCATGATTCACTCTCACAGCGTACGTAGACATCCCGGAAGGCGAGCTTGGCGCGGTGAAGGGTGATCTTCACCCGCCCGAGGGACCAATGGAGCAGGTCCGCGATCTCCTGATAGGAGAGGGTCTGGCTATAGCGCAAGGCCAGGACGAGGCGGTAGTTGGGCTGGAGGCGGGCGAGCGCGGCGCGGACCTGCTCGACGGCCTCGGCCTCAGCCGGAGTCCTCTCGGGCGATGCGGGGGCGGCAAGGAGGGCGGCCTGGCGCTGCTTGCGGCGGCGGGCATCGTGACAGAGGTTGACGGTGATGCGGTGCAGCCAGGTGGCGAAGTGGGCGTCGCCCCGGAAGCGCGGGAGGTAGCGATAGGCGCGAACGAAGGTCTCCTGGAGGAGGTCCTGCGCTTCGTCCCGGTCGGCGCAGAGGCTGAGGCACAAGTTGTAGGTCTGGTCGCGGTACGCCACGTACAGCTCCTCGAAAGCGGCGGCGTCGCCCTGCCGCGCGTGCGCCACCAGGGCGGCTTCGCCTGCCCGGGCCGGAAGAGCGTCGCGTGTGGGCAACGCCTTCGCCTCCGTTGCGTTCACCTCGTCCCTCATGGCGCTACGGAGGTTAGACGTACGGGGGCGCGGGAAAGTTACGGAATCTCGCACGGCTCCGCCGTGCGGGAGCAACGTGCGGTCTGTTCAAAGGCCGTGCACGCTAACTGCAAGCGTGCACGTGAACAGACCGCTTCGCAGCGGCGAACGGCACGCCGCTGCGGGGCTAAAGGGTGTTGAACTTGATGGCCCGCTCCTGGCGCAGGAAGCGGAAATCGGCGGAGGCGGCCTGGTCGCCGAACTTGAGCGCGAACTCCCACTTCTCGGGGGCCTGGGGGAGGAGGCCTGGGGAGTCGGAGCTGACCCGGCAGGACACGGTATACCGGCCGGACGGCAGCGCGGTGAACTGATACCGGCCCAACTCGTCGGTCACGGTCGTCTGACCGGTATCGAGTTGCACGGTGAGGCCGGCAAGCCCGTCGCTCACCTCGGACCCGGGCGAGGACACGGTGACACGCCCGGAGATGCGACAGAGCCGGGTGAGCAGGAAGTCACAGGTCGCGACGGCACCGGGGGTGACGTACACGTGGTGTCGGGGGAGGGCCACGCTGAAATCCACCGGCAGGAGGTCCGGGGGGAGGATGACGTCGTGCTCGCCGCCGGGCACTTGCTCGAAGGCAAACCGTCCCTCCCCATCGGTGACAGCCTTGGCCGCACCGTCGAGGCTGACGGCGACGCCAGGAACGGGCTGACCCAGGGTATCGCGGAGGCGTCCGGAAAGCGTTCCGGTTCGGCCGATCGAGTCGGCGCTGCCGCCGAACGTGAGTCTCATCTGGAGGATCACCGCGCGTGGGGAGGCGGCCTCGTTCTCGCCGAGGGGGTCGAGGCGGCCGTAGCGCAGGGAGACGACCTGATCGGAGGACGGCTGCCAGGAGAGCATGCACTCGGGGGCGGCTCCGGACCGGCCCACATTGAAGCTCGCCTGCGCGCGCAGGGCTGTGCCCGCCGGGGAGCGCAGCCCGAGCCAGTAGGTGCGGCGCGCGCCGAACTCGGGCGCGGGAGAGTCAAGCAGCACCTGTGGGCGGTCGTCGCCCCAAGTGCAGAGGGAGACGCCGACGCCGGGGCGGACAGTTCCATCGCTCGGGAGCGTGTAGCGCAGTGCGCCGTCCAGACCGGGGCGGTTGAAGCCGAGGGTCAAGGTGCGGCTGGTTGCCGTTTCGTCCGCATCGGCGCGCCGCAGGAGATCCGCGCCCAGATAGGCGTGTCCCAGGTTCCATCTGACGCCTGCGATGTCGGCCTCGACCTCGGTCAACCCATGCTGGGAGACGGACCAGGCGTACGCGTTGAGGGCACGACCGAAACTCTCTCGCCAGCCGAGCTGAAGGCTGCGGCTGCCGGAGAGTTCCGCGACGGAGGAGAAGATGCTCGCGGAGGGGCGGTCCCAACTCAGGAAGGTGCGGTAAGAGCCATCGGCGGCCAGCTCCAGGTCAGTGCGGAGAGGTCCGGCCTGGTGCTGTGCCTGGGCGGCGACCCGGCCCTCACCGGAAGCGCCGGCGGCACTGGGGACGAAGAGGGAGGCTCCGAGGCGGGTGCCGCCGGCTTGCGGTGTGAACATGGTGATGCCGGTACCGAAGCCGAAGAGCGGATCGCAGAAGTCGCCTGCGATCTGCCGGCGCCCGTCCTCCTGGGATTCGAACCAGAGGTAGCTTAGTTCGCTGCCGATGGCGGAGCGAGGATCGAGGAGGCGGCGGCGATCGGGGAGGGTACGGGGCGTAAGGCCGGTGGTTTCGGCGACCGTTCCGCGGAAGGCGCCGTCGTCAGTGCGCACCAGATCGGACATGGAGAGGCTGAAGCTCACCGGGACGGCGTCGGCCCATTCGGTCTGCTTCTCGGCGGGCGGCGTCGCGGGGGGCAGGAGCACCCTGGCGGGCGGGGTCTCTACTACGGGCGCGGGGCTTGAGACGACTGGCTTGCGCACCTCGAACGTGGAGAACGCGGACGGAGTGGCCTCGCCCGAGCCGGTGAGGCGGACGGCCAAACGATGTCTCTCAGGGAGCAGGGAGTCGAGGTCGGAGGTGGGGAGATAGGCTTCGTCGTTGATGATGAGAGGGCGGCGATCTCCGCGGGGGGAGGCATCCACCGGCAGTCGGCCGAGGAGCTTGGTCTCGGAGCCGTCGGGGCGGTAGAGATGGATCTCGCGACCGGCGACGGTGACGATCACGCCGACCTGCGCGGCCGCAGGGGAGAGCGGGAGGAGGGGCTCGCGCGGGGGAGCCACTTCGTCCGCGGTCAGCGGGCCGGTGGCGAGGGCGAGCGCCAGGGCGAGGAGCAAAGAGAGGCGGCGCATGGCGCTACTTCTTCACGGCCATCACGGGAACGTCGCCGGGAACGATCAAGGCGGTCTGCGCGCCGAGGAGCGAGGGGCCGCCGCAGTCCAGCACCACCGTCACCTGGTAAGAGCCAGGGGCCAGATCTGCGAACCAGTCCTTGGGGAGCGGCGTCCGGCGCACGCAGAATGGCGGTGGCAGGAGGACGAAGGGGGTGAGGTCCTTCTGGCGCACCAACTCGGGGCCGGAACGGACCTCCAGGTGTCCGGTGAACCGGAGGTGGGTCTCGCCCGCATTCTCGATGACGAAGAGGCCGCCGTCGGGGCTCACCCCGAACTCGCGGACGCGGGCACGGGGCGCCGCGGCCGGGGCCGTCATCACGTAGAGCACCGTGCCCACGCGAGGCACGAGCCGACTAGGGCCCGCGGGAGCCTGGACGATCTGGGCGTTGGACTCGAAGAGGATCACGGCGCGCGTCTCCGGCGGGGCTGCGGCCGGGACGCGGATGGTGTAGCGCACCGTTGCGGACCCACCGGGCTTGAGGTCAAACTCGGTAGGGGCGACGTCAATCCAGGAGCACGCGGAGCCAGGCAGCTTGCCCGCGGCGGCGAAGACGATGACCCCGTCGGCCTTGAGGGTCCAGTCCTGGAGATAGACGCGCAGATGTTCGGCGGCAGTCCCGGGGTTCGTGACAGTGACATTGCCGGTGTGAGAGCTTCCGGGGCTAAGGCCAAGCTCGAGGGTGAGGGGCGTCAGCTCCACCGAGGTGGAGGTGGCGCCGGCCTCGAGGTGTGGGGCACAGAGGCCCATCGCCAGCAAGGCGAAGGCGGCGGCCAGGTATCGGCTCATGGCGCTATTCCTCCCGCAACAACTAACTACGATCCACGCTCTGGGGGGCGGACGGTGACTCCGCCCGCCCCGCCGCGAGCTGTTCGGTGTCCCCAGTTACGGCGCAGTCAACGTGTAGACGACGGTCTGAGAGTAGGCGCCAGTAGCGTAGCTCCAGCTATTGGCCAGGGCGAAGGAGAAGGTGCCGCTGCGGCTGCCCGACCCGGTCCACGAGCCGGCGGAAACGCCGCTGGACTTGCTCATGGTGCCGGCGGCAAAGCCCGCGCCGGTGACGGTCCAAGAAACCTGATCAATGCCGATCGTATCGCCGCCGGAAACCAGGTCTCCATTGGCCTGACAGGTCAGGGTGACGGTCGAGCTGCTGCCGGAATGGGCCTTCACATCTACCGAGACCGGGTTCTCCGTCGCATCGATGGCGGGCGTCGCGTCCGGATCGCTCGCGGGGAAGTGGATGTCCGTTACTCCCAGCGTGAGTGTCGCCCGCGCCGCGACCGTGGCGTGGACCGTCAACGTCTGCTGGCTTGTCGCCGCCAACCCGGCTGAAGCGCAAATCAGCAGCGCCGCGCCCACCAGGAGCGCAGCAAGTACTGCGGTGCATCTTCGCATCATGACCTCCCACGTAATAGGTTCGGCCGCGCCGCTCAGGTCGCGACCAAGGTATACACCACCGTCTGGTTGTAGCTTCCCGTGGGATAGCTCCACGAGTTCGCCAGCCAGAAGGAGAGCTGCCCGACGACAGACGTCTTTCCCACCCACTGCCCGACCAACTGGGTCGTATCCTTGCTCAGAATGCCGGCAACGAAGCCGCTCCCGGTGGCGGTCCACCGGATCTGGTTGACCGGGATGCTGTCCGGCCCGGAGACCAGGTTACCGGAGGCCAACGCCGTCAACTGCGCGACGAGCCCCGGGCCGCCGTTCACGCTCACCGTCACCCCGACGGGGTTTTCCGTCGCCCCGATGGAGGGAGTCGTATCCGGGTTAGCCGCCGGGAACGACGCGGTGGCGGGCGACAGCTGAAGCGAGGCGGTGGCGCTCCAGGCCGGAGCCGCGCCCAAACCGGCGGTGAAGAGCACCGCGAGGGCGAGCGCGCGGGCGCCCCTGACGATTCCCCCCGGGGTCCATTGCCTCGGCCTGCGCAAGCCGCAGGTCATAGGTCACCTCACCGTGAGGCGCTGGCGGCGGCGCACAGGCAACGAGGCATCGTGCGCCGTCCGCGCTCCCTCCGTGAAGACCACAGGGGTGACGGAGCGCCGTGCTCCAAGACGGCCCAGGGAAACTGGTCTTGGCCGGCACATGCGCCTCCCGCAAGCCAGCCGTCCTGTTATGCCATAGAGAACGCCGAAATCTAACATACAGCCGTGCAACGCCGTCCTACGGCGAGTTGGCCGGAGGCGCGAGCATCACGCAGGAGGAGGGTTGGGACAACGCGGGACGGGCGCGAGCCTGCCGGCCGGCAAAGGCCGGGAGCGTGGCGCCTGCACTAAGAACGTACGTTTGGAATTCCGGGCTCGCGGCTTGCGCGGCGGACGAACAATCCTGTATAATGGGACGAAACGTGGGCTCCACCGGACACATGGAGGGAATGGTGCGCGCCGGAGGAGCGGATGCGAGTCGAGTTGTTCTCGGTCGGGACAGAGTTACTATTGGGGGAGATTGTAGATACCAACGCAGCCTACCTGGCAGAGAAGTTATCCCATCTGGGTGTTGATGTCTACCACAAGACAACGGTTGGCGACAATGCAGAGCGATTGGCGGCGGCAGTGCGGGTTGCCCTGGAGCGAGCAGAGGTGGTGCTTGCTACGGGCGGATTGGGGCCCACGGAAGATGACCTCACTGCAGCCGTCTTCGCCAAGGTCATGGGGACGGACCTGGCGCCGGACGAGGTCGCCGCGGAACGCATCCGTGCGTTCGCACAATCCCGTGGGATAACGCTGCTCGACAGACTGCTCAAGCAGGCTCGCCTCCCTCGCGGAGCCGAGGCGGTGCCGAATCCCGTTGGCACGGCCCCCGGTTTCATCCTGTCCCGACGCGGCAAGACCGTCATCGCGCTTCCGGGGGTACCCGCGGAGATGAAGGCGATGGCGGAACAGACCGTCCTCCCCTACCTCGCCGCCCGGGCGCGGGGCGAGGGCTCGGCCGCGCTGGTGACGCGTACGCTGCGACTGGTGGGGATCGGCGAGTCGCAGGCCGAGGCCGAGATCGCAGACCTGATCCATGCGCAGACGAACCCCACGATTGCCCCCTACGCGAAGACGATGGAGGTGCATCTTCGTCTGGCGGCAAGGGCCGCGGACGAAGAGGCGGCGCGGGCGCTGATTGCGCCGGTGGAGGCGGAGATTCGGAGACGCCTTCAGCCCCATATCTACGGCGCGGACGACGAGGCCCTCGAAGAGCGACTGGGGCAGAGGCTGCGGGCGGCGGGGAAGACGCTGGCGGTGGCCGAATCGTGCACGGGCGGGTTGATCGGGCACCGTCTGACCAATGTCCCGGGAAGCTCGCATTACTTCCTCGCCTCCATGGTCACCTACAGCAACCAGTCGAAGGTGGCGCTGCTCGGGGTACCGGAGGCGACGCTGGCCGCGCACGGAGCGGTGAGCCCGGAGACAGCGGAGGCGATGGCCGAAGGCGCGCGACGGAGGAGCGGGGCGGACATCGGCCTCTCGGCGACGGGAATCGCCGGGCCGGAGGGTGGCACGGAGGCGAAGCCGGTGGGGCTTGTCTACCTCGCGCTGGCGGATGAGGAAGGCGCGGTGGTGGAGGAGCAGCGGCTGCGTGGCGACCGGTTGATGATCAAGGAGCGAACGGCGCAGTTGGCGCTGTACCTGCTCTTTCGGCGACTGCAGGCGCAGGCTGAGGTGACGGGGTGAGCGAGTTGATCCGCAGCTTCATCGCGGTGGCGATGCCGCCGGAGACGGTGGCGAAGCTGAGCGCGGCGCAGAGCCGCCTCCGACCGGCGGCGGGAAACGTGAAATGGGTGAGCCCGGACTCGCTACACGTGACGCTGAAGTTCCTGGGGGGCGTGGAGGCGGACCGACTGCAGCGGACGTGGGAGGCCGTACGCCGGGGCCTGACCGGGAAAGAGCGCTTCGCCTTCTCGCTGCGCGGCGTGGGGGCGTTTCCGAACCGCAACCGGGTGCGGGTGATCTGGGCGGGGATGGAAAGCGGTCGAGCCGAGATGGCCGAGCTGGCGCACCGGGTGGAGGAGGCGTGCACGGCGGAGGGGTTCGCGCCGGAGAATCGGCCGTTCCAGGCGCACGTCACGCTGGGGCGAGTGCGGGAGCCAGCGCTGAATACGGAGCTGGCGGCGGCCCTCGAGGGCCTGGTAGCAGAGGAGTTCGGCGAGGTAATGGTAGATCGGGTGCTGCTGATGAAGAGCACGTTGACGCCGAAGGGCCCGATCTATGGGGTGCTGGAGCAGCAGTCGCTGGAGGAGCCGCGCCCGAGGGCGTGAGCATAGAGACAAGGGGCGGCCCGCGCGCCCGCGACGCGAGAGGAACGAATGACAACGAAGAAGGCGGACGACAAGTCGAAAGCGCTGGAACTGGCGATGGCGGCGATTGAGAAGCAGCACGGGAAGGGGACCATCATGCGGCTCGGCAGCTCGCAGCATCTGGCGGTAAGCGTGGTGCCGACCGGATCGGTGAGCCTGGACCTGGCGTTGGGGGTGGGAGGCATTCCCCGCGGGCTGGTGACGGAGATCTACGGGAATGAGGGATCGGGGAAGACCACGCTCGCCTACCATCTCATCGCGCAGACGCAGCGGATGGGCGGGGTGGCGGCCTACATTGATGCGGAGCAGCGCATGGACCCGACCTACGCGAAGGCGCTGGGGGTGGACCTGGACGGCTTGCTGATCTCGCAGCCGCAGACGGGCGAGCAGGCGATGGACATCGCGGACATCCTGGTGCGGAGCGGAGGCCTGGATATCTTCGTGGTGGATTCGGTAGCGGCGCTGGTGCCAAAGGCCGAGCTGGAGGGAGAGATGGGGGATTCGCACATGGGGCTGCAGGCGCGGCTGATGTCGAAGGCGCTGCGCAAGGTGGCCTACTCCATCCGCCAGTCGAACACGGTAGGAGTCTTCCTGAACCAGGTGCGGGAGAAGATCGGGGTGATGTTCGGCAACCCGGAGGTGACGCCGGGCGGGCGGGCGCTGAAGTTCTGGTCCTCAGTGCGGATCGAGATGAGACGGATCGAGACGCTGAAGAAGGGGACGGAGCTGGTGGGGAACCGCACCCGTGCGAAGGTAACGAAGAACAGCGTGGCGGCGCCGTTCCGGCAGGCGGAGTTCGACATCATGTACGGGCGGGGCATTTCCCGCAGCGGGGACCTGGTGGACAAGGGGTCGGAGCTGGGGGTGGTCGGCAAGTCCGGTGCGTTCTACACCTACGGGAATCAGAAGCTCGGGCAGGGCCGGGATAACGCGCGGGCGTTCCTGGAGGAGAACCCAGGGCTGATGGACGAGATCGAGGCGCAGATTCGCGCCCGCGCGGGCGCGCCGGCGGCCGGGCGTGCGGCGCAGGACGATGAGGATGCGGAGTAGGCGGGAGGCCGGCGGCGCCGAGGAGGCGCGGGAGAAATGCCTCCGGCTGCTGGAGCGGCGGGGGCGCAGTGGCGCCGAGCTTCGGCGGCGGTTGAGGGAGGCCGGGTTTGAACGGGATGTTACCGAGGCCGTGCTTGGCAACCTGGAGCAGGCGGGCCTGGTGAATGACGAGGAGTTCGCCCGTGCCTGGGTGGCGCAGCGGGTGGCTTCGGGGCGCGCGGGGCGACACAAGCTGCGGTGGGAGCTGCGGGCGAAGGGGATAGACGAAGGACTCATCCGCCGGTTGGTGGAGGCGGCGGTTGACGACGAGACGGAGTTGGGGCAGGCGTTGCAGCTCGCGGAGCGGAGGTTAGGAGACCGGCCGCGGGACCAGTTGGAGCTGCTGCGAGTGCGGCGTTTGCTGTTAGGCCGAGGCTATGACTTCGGCGTGGTGGAGAGCGTGATGCGGCGATTGTCGCCTCGGTCGGAGGACCTGAGCGATGATAGATGATGGAGCCTGCGGCCGTGCCCGGGGTATCAGCGACGGGCCCGAGCCGGGACGGCGCAGGCGCGACCGACGTGATTGCACATCTCGTGATTCGTCCTGACGGCGACCGCATCGGCGGCCGCCGGGCAACGTGGCCCGAGTTGCCGGTCGGGGCGGATGGCGTTGGCAGAAGGGAGTGAGCGAGTTGCCTCACGATTACAGAGCGCTGTTAGTTGGATTTGCGCTGCTCGTCGCAGCATCGGTGGTGATGTTCGTAGTGCTACGCTGGCACCTCCTGCGGCAGCGCAGGTCGCTGTCGAAGCTGCAACAGGAACTGGAGAAGGAAAGCACGGGCCTAGAGGCGCGGCGGAAGGAAGCGCTGCTGGAGGCGAAGGACGAAGCGCATCGTCTGCGCAAGGAGATCGAGCGGGAGAACCGGGACCGGCGGCAGGACCTGCAGCGCACGGAGCGCCGCCTGAGTCAGCGAGAGGAGACGATCGAGCGGCGGGCGGAGGCGCTGGAGAAGCGGGAACGCCTCATCGAGGGGAAAGAGGGGGAGGTAGGCCGCCTGCGGGAGCTGGCCGAGGGCGAGCGACAGCACTGGCGGGAGGAGGTCGAGCGGGTGGCAGGTCTGAACGCGGAGGAGGCCCGCCGGCTGGTGCTGGAGGAGGCGGAGCGGGAGGCGCGGCACGAGGCGGCGGTGCTGCTGGAACAGATCGAGGAGGAGACCAAGCGGGAGTCGGACCGGCGGGGGCGGGAGATCATCTCGCTGGCCATTCAGCGCTGTGCGGTAGACCAAGTGACGGAGACGACGGTGGCCGCCGTGGCGCTGCCTACGGACGAGATGAAAGGGCGGATCATCGGACGAGAGGGGCGCAACATCCGCTCCTTCGAGCAGTTGACGGGGGTTGACCTGATCATTGACGACACGCCGGAGGCGGTGGTTATCTCCTCGTTCGACCCGATACGGCGGGAAACGGCACGCCTGGCGCTGGAGACGCTGATCAGCGACGGGCGCATTCATCCCGGGCGCATCGAGGAGGCGGTCAACCGGGCGCAGGCGTTGATGGAGGAACGCATCCAGGAGGCGGGAGACGGGGCGGTGTTCGAGACGGGCGTCACCGGGCTGCACCCGGAGTTGGTGCGGCTGCTGGGGAAGATGAAGTTCCGCACCACGCTGGGGCAGAACGCGCTGGACCACTCGATCGAGGTTTCGGGGATCGCCGGGGTGCTGGCGGCGGAGTTGCGTGCGAACGAGGCGGTGGCGCGGCGCGCGGGGCTGCTGCACGATATCGGGAAGGCCGTGGATTTCGAGTTGGAGGGAACGCACACGGCCATCGGCATTGACCTGGCGAAGAAGTACCACGAGAGCCCGGAGGTGATCCACGGGATTGCCGCGCACCACGAGGACGAGCCGTTCCGGTCGGTGGAGGCGGTGCTGGTGTATGCCGCGGACAGCATCTCGGCGGCCCGGCCCGGGGCGCGGCGAGAGAGCCTGGAGGGCTACATCAAGCGGCTGGAACGCCTGGAGAAGATCGCGGACTCCTGCAAGGGGGTGGAGCGGAGCTTCGCCATCCAGGCCGGACGAGAGGTGCGCATCCTGGTGAAGCCGGAGGAGGTGGACGACGGCGCGGCGGCCGCGCTGGCGCGGGAGATCGCGATGAAGATTCAGGAATCAGACCTGGAGTATCCGGGTCAAATCAAGGTGACGGTGATACGCGAGACTCGCTCTGTGGAATACGCGAGATAGCCGGGGCGCGTCCCTGGGAGGCAGGACTGAGGGTTTTGTTTATAGGTGATATTGTAGGCCGTCCGGGCAGGGAGGCGGTGCGCGCGCGGCTGAAGCCGCTGGTGCAGCAGTTCGGGGCCGATTTCGTGATGGCCAACGCGGAGAACGCGGCGGGCGGACTGGGCATCACGCGGGAAACGGCGGAGGAGCTTCTGGCGGCGGGAGTGCACGTGCTGACGTCGGGGAACCACATCTGGCGCCAGCGAGAGGCGGTCAAGCTGGTGGAGGAGGAGCCGCGGGTGCTGCGTCCGGCGAATTTCCCCTCGGCATGCCCTGGAAGGGGCGCAGGGGTGTTCGTGGCCCCTGGCGGCGGGAAGGTCGGGGTGCTGAACGTCACCGGGCGGACGTTCATGGAACCACTCGATTGTCCGTTTCGGGCGACAGACGAGGAAATTCCCGCTTTACAAGAACGGACAAAAGTAGTAGTGGTAGATATACATGCGGAGGCCACGAGCGAGAAGATCGCGCTCGGTTGGTATCTCGATGGGCGAGTGAGCGCGGTTCTCGGTACTCATACGCACGTGCAGACGGCGGACGAGCGCATCCTGCCGAATGGCACGGCGTATATCACGGACGTCGGCATGACCGGCCCGAGAGATTCCGTGCTCGGGGTGAGCCGGAACGCGGTGATCGCGCGCTTCCGCACGGGCATGCCGCACCGGTTCGAGGTGGCCCCCGGGCCGGTGCTGGTCAATGCGGTGGTCGTGGACATTGACGAGCAGACCGGAAGCGCACGGACCATAGAGCGCATCGCAAGAGAGTTTGCGCCGGAGTCGCACGCTACCACGTCAACAAGCCGCACCCAATAGCAGCAAGGCGAGCAGTACCGAATTTATCACTGGCGGTAGGAGGACTCTACGATGGAGGTCCTGCGCGTTTCGACGAAGTCGAACCCGAACGCAGTGGCCGGCGCGCTGGCGGGGGTGATCCGAGAGAAGGGCTCGGCTGAGTTGCAGACGATTGGCGCCGGGGCGCTCAACCAGGCGGTGAAGGCGATTGCCATCGCGCGGGGTTTCCTCGCGCCCTCCGGAATGGATCTCATCTGTCGTCCTGCTTTCGCCGACATCACCGTGGACGGACAGGAGCGGACGGCCATTCGTTTGATGGTCGAGCCCAAGTAACGCG
>Ga0315282_10005202_pt1 | contig 22259 bp, 19 predicted proteins | sample YL17G07_20_MG_FD_203693 | JGI IMG/M metagenome (GOLD analysis project Ga0315282, IMG submission 203693) | Sediment microbial communities from Yellowstone Lake, YNP, Wyoming, USA - YL17G07_20 | ecosystem: Environmental > Aquatic > Freshwater > Lake > Sediment | place: USA: Wyoming | collected... | reverse complement strand
ATCGGGGGCAGCCGCCAGGGTCTGAGCCGTGCAGGCTGCCGTGCAGTGGGCATGCGGGGCAGCGAGGGACCTGTGGAGCCGGATCGCAGAGGCATCCGCCTCCAGAGCAAGACAGTGGGCCAAACAACTGCGATGTGACACAGCCTGGCAGCTTGGCGATGGCGATCTTCCCCTGCGCAGGACCATCGCCAAGGCCTGCGGCCTTGACGATGCCACCCGGCACCTCTCCTTCCGGGACTTTGCGATTGCCCTGCCGGGTCATCCAGGGCAATTGCATCTAAATTGGCCGACCGCCATTCTGTGCTCAGAAACGCAGGTTGATCCGAGTTGTGGACAACCGTCGTTCGGATCAAGCACCTTCTGAGCAGCGTTTTCGAGGGCAAGAAGGCAGGCTGTGATTTAGATGCGTTCGCCCTGCCGGGTCATCTGCGTGGGCTTGTGATTCTGGCGGCGCGGCTGTAGAATCAAGGGTTCGATGATGAAATCACAGCGTCAGATATTTGGGTAGGCAGGGTCACAATGGCTTTTGATCGCGAGTTTCCCCGGTGGATGGTTTGCGTCGCTCTTTGTCTGCCGGCGGCGGCCGTTGCCGTTGCAGCGGATAGTCCCCAGTGGGGCGAACGGTTCAGCCGCAATATGATCTCACCGGAGATGGGCCTGCCGGCAAAGATCGATCCGGCCGACGCACGCGGCGTCAAGTGGACTGCCCGGCTGGGCACGGAGACCTGGGCCACGCCGGTCGTTGCCGCCGGCAAGGTGCTGATCGGCACCAACAACGAGGAGCCCCGCGGCAGTCGCCACAAGGGAGATCGTGGCGTGGTGCTGTGTCTGGACGAGAAAGATGGCAGTCTTTGCTGGCAACTCGTGGTCCCGAAACTGGTTCCCGCCCTGTATCGGGACTGGCCCAGAACGGGGATTTGCTCGCCGGCCACCGTCGAGGGCAACCGCGTGTACACGGTCACCAACCTCGGTGAGGTGGTGTGTCTCGATCTCGACGGGCAGGCCAACGGCAACGACGGACCTTACCTGGATGAAGGCCGGCACATGACGCCGCGACCCGATGAGCCGATGGAGGTTGCTCGAACGGATGCCGACATTATCTGGTTGTTCAACATGCTCGCGGAGGTGGGCGTCCATCAGCATGATTCGGCCCATAGCTCGATTCTCCTGCATGGCGACTTCTTGTACATAAACACAAGCAACGGTCTCGACGACAGGCACAGGACGATCCCTGCGACGAACGCCCCGAGCCTGATCGTCCTTGACAAGCGCACCGGGCAGCTCGTCGCTCGCGAGAATGAGGGCATCGGGCCTAAGATTTTCCATTCCACTTGGTCGTCGCCCGCGCTGGGCGAGGTGAATGGCCGGACGCTGATCTTCTTCTGCGGCGGCGACGGCGTGTGCTACGCCTTCGAGCCTGTGACGGCGGTCCCCCCGAAAGGGACCGTCGACACGCTCAAGCTCGTCTGGCGGTTCAATTGCGACCCGAACGCGCCGAAGGAGGATATCCACGATCACATTCCCAGTCGCCAAGTGAGCGCGAGCAACATCAAGAGCATGCCGGTATTCTACAAGAACCGCCTCTACGTCACCGTCGGCGGCGACATCTGGTGGGGCAAGGAGCAGGCGTGGCTCCAGTGCATCGACGCCACCGGCGCCGGCGATATCACCAAGTCCGGCCTGCTGTGGTTCTACCCGGTGAAGGAGCACTGCTGCTCGACCCCGGCGATCTGGAACGGCCTGGCCTTCGTCGCCGACTGCGGCGGCTATGTCCACTGCGTCGATGCCGAGACGGGAAAGCCGTACTGGTCCCACAACTGCGAAGGCGAGATCTGGGCCTCGACGCTCGCGGCCGACGGCAAAATCTACGTCGGGACCCGCCGGGGACAACTCTGGGTCTTCGCCGCGAGCAAGGAAGAGCAGGTCCTCTGCTCGGTCAGGCTGGACAGCCCCATGGCCGGCAGCCCCGTCGCCGCCAACGGCACGCTCTATGTCACAACCATGAAGACCCTCTACGCCTTCCGCACCCCCGTCCCGTGATGCGGCGCACTCGCACAGGCATAGTCTTGACGTTTGCGCGGGCGGCGGTAGGATGGGAGCCTGCTGAACGACATGATTTCAATTGAGAATAAGGAGTATGGCGATGGGTGCACATGTGTCGGGCCGATTCATTGTATTGGCAATCGCGATTGCGGCCGGGTCTGTGGCTGTGGCCGATCCTTTCATGGGCGAGTACGCGGGGACATTCTCCGCTGACAGCAAAACTCAAATGCCCGCTACAGCCAATGTCGTCGCCGAAAGCGAGCACGACTGGCGGATCGTCATTGACGCCGCCAATCCCGGGCCCGGGCGCCAGGGCGCCCACATCGAAGTCTACGGCAATCTCCAGGGCCCGGGCGTCGATATCTCCTATTCCAGCGGCGGCTACCGCTGGCATGGCGGCATCAACAACGGACACCTCTCCGTCGGCAGCGAATACGGCCAGCATTTCGAGTTGGACAAGGTCGCGCGCAAGTCACCAACTGAGGGCTTGCAGGCGCCCCAGGGCGCGGTCCTGCTTCTGCCTTACAAGAGCGGCGACAAGACCAGCCTGGCCGCGTGGACCAATCAGAATTGGGAGGTCCTGGACAACGGGGCCGCGAGAGTCCGACAGGGCTCCAACACGACCAAGGAGCGATTCGGGGACATCAAGCAGCTTCACGTGGAGTTCTGGCTTCCGCTGGAGCCGGGCAATCGCGGGCAGGGCCGGGCCAATAGCGGCGTGTTCCTCAACGACACGTACGAGGTCCAAGTGCTCGATTCCTTTGGCCTGGCTTACACGTCCGGCGACTGCGGCTCGCTTTACAGCATCAAACGCCCTGACGTGAATGCCTCGCTGCCGCCTGAGACCTGGCAGACGTACGACATCGAGTTCCGCGCCCCCCGGCTCAACCCCGACGGCAGTATCAAGGAGAACGCTCACATTACCGTTGTCCACAACGGGATCAAGATCCAGGACAACGTCGAGCTTGCGCGCCCGACAGCCGATCCGAAGGCCGAGCAGAAGACCACCGGCCCGATCCAGCTCCAGGACCACGGCCACCCCATCCAGTACCGTAACATCTGGCTGGTCAAGGCGGAATAAGCACAGCGTCGAAATCCGAGCCAGGCACGAAAGACCGAAAGGGGCTCTACCTGTCGACCTCGCAACACTCTCTTCGGCTGCGCGCAGCGTCCCTCATGCACCCCTGAGCGACGCCTTGCCTCAACTCGGGCGCAAGGCGAGCTTGCCGAGGTAGTGCGTGTCGAGGGCACGGTGGGCATCGGCGGCCCGGTCCAGCGGGAACGTGCGGGCGATGTGGACCGTGAACGGGCCGGACTCGATCAGACGGTTGAGCTTCTCGATGGCCTGGGAGTCGGGCATGCCGTCATAGCCTTGGACGCTCAGACCAGAACGGGCCTGCGGCTCGGGCTCGACGCCGTTGGGGTAAGCGACGCGCCCGCCCTCGCGCAGGGCCGTAAGCGCCTTCTCGGCCGCCTCGCCGCCGGCGGTGAGCAGGGCCGCATCGAGACCGTCGCGCGCGAATTCCCGTGCGGCGGCCGCGATGTCATCCTTGTGTCCATCCACGACGGCGTCGGCCCCCAGCCGCTCGACCAGCGCGACGCCATCCTCGCCGGAAGCCGCTGCAAAGACGCGGACGCCCATTCGCTTGGCGAGCTGCACGGCCAAGTGCCCGATGCCGCCGCTGGCGCCAAAGATCAGCAGTGACTCGCCCTCATGCAAGTGCAGCGTGTCGTCCAGCCCGCGCAGGGCGGTCATCGCGTCCACGGGCATCGCGCCCGCTTGCTCGGTCGGCACGTTGCCGGGAATGAGCGAAGCGTCATCCGTCTTGACGGCGATGTACTCGGCATAGGACCCGCCCTTGGGGTTGCCCAGGGTGAAGGCATAGGCGCGGTCGCCCTCCCGGAATCGACGGACGCGTTCGCCGACAGCGACGACCGTGCCCGCGCTATCGGAGCCGAGCACGTAAGGGAACTGCGGCTCGGTCCCGGACATCTGGGCGAACCCGCCCTCGCGCTCGAAGGGGTCCCACACACCCACGCCGGCCAATTCGACTCGAATCAGGACCTCGTCCGGCCCGATCTCGGGTACGGGAAGCGTGTGCAGCGTGATCTCGTCCGGGCCACCAAACCGGTCTATCGCGGCGGCCCGCATGGTCTTGGGCCTCGCCCATCTCACGGCTTCTCTCCGTGTCTGTCTCGCGACCTGTTCCTGCGTCTGTTTCATAACTTCTCCTTTCCCAGCCATGATCGGTCAGCATGTTCGGTGGGAACACGGCTCACCACTTTTGGGCGTTGCCGCCCGCTCTTGCGAAAGCCTGATAGAACCAGATTCAGGCATACTCGCACAATATGCGATGGGCAAAATCCTTGGCGGACGCCGGGACTTGCCTGATACGGTGGTCCGCGTCTCTCGTCTCCCGGTGTGCGACTAATTTTCGTGGGGACGCGTCCATTGCGAGCTGCTCACAGGCCCCTGCGTAAGGATTTGGACGCGTTTTTCGCTTTGGGGCTGCCAGCAGGAAGGCGTCAGGTCCTGTAGAGAACCGCCCCGTCTGGACGAATCGACGGAGGCGATGAACCCGCCTGCTGGCAGCCTGCTACGCGTTAAACGCCTTCTCTTGCCGCCCCCACGAAATGTAGTCGCACACGTCTCCCGTCTCCCGCCGGGAGAGATTTTTTCCTTGACAATGGTTCGGCTACGAACTATCTTGACTCTGATTCGACTGGATGATGATTGAGGTGATTCATGGCGGACGTTCGTGGCATTGCGGGGCAGATCGGCAGGATCAGGGAGAAGGCCAATGCCCTGATCGAGATGCAGTTGAAGGATCGGGGGATCAAGGGGATTGTCCCGGCCCACGGACCCGTGCTGGCCTTTCTGTTCCGGCAGAGCGGGCCGGTGGCGATGAACGCCATAGTGAAGGATGTCAAACGCGTCAAATCAACGGTGACCGTCACGATCGATACGCTGGAAAAGTACGGCTACGTCCGCCGGCTGCCCTGCGGGAAGGACGGCCGGATTACGTACGTGAACCTGACCCCCAAGGGCCGCAGGCTCCGGGAAGATTTCGACGAGATTTCCGAGGCGTTGCTGGGCAAACTCTACGGCGACATGAGCGAAAAAGACCGCGAGCATCTGGTCCGCCAGTTGGAGATCATCGAGAAGAACTTGAGCAATTAGCCTTCTATGCGGATACTTCGTGGACGAACGACCCGCCCACCGGCACCATAAGCGAAAAGAACCTCAAGCATCCGGTCCGGCAGTTGGAGAGAATCGAGGAGAATCTGAGCGAGTAGTGTACATTTGTGTTGGTAGTTCGTGGGCGAACGAGCCGTTCGCTGGCGGCATAAGCGAAAGAACCGCAAGCTCCGGTCCAGCAGTTGGAGAAGAATTGAGGGCAACCTGAGCAAGCAGGTTTTTGTGCGGATAGTTCGTGCACGAACGAGCCGTTCCTCCTCGGCGGAGAAGCGGCACCTTGAGAGAACCGCGAGTGCCGCACAGCCTGCTGTGCCGGCGTCCGTGATAAGGGTAGTGCCACATTCGACTATAGAAAGGAGCGATTGCCATGAGTACCGTGACCGATTTTTTGATCAAGAGCCGAGTCCAATATCTCGCCACGATTGGCTTGGATGACAAACCAAAGGTCCGTCCCTTCCAGTTCATGCTGGAAGAAGCCGGAAAGCTCTACTTCTGTACCTCCAACCAGAAGCCCGTGTTTAAAGAACTCCAGAAGCATCCGCACGTCGAGTTCTGCGCGTCCGGCGAGAACTTCTCGTGGCTGCGTCTAAGCGGCAAAGTCGTAGTCTCGAAGGATCTCGGGCTCAAGGCCAGAATCCAGGACGCCAGTCCCATCGTCAAGTCCATCTACAAGACCCCGGATAACCCGGCCTTCGAGATCTTCTATTTGGACGGAGCCGTGGCGACCATTGCCGATTTCAGCGGCAATCCACCGCAGACGTTCAAACTCTGAGTCAAGGGCATCTCCATCAACAGCCTTCTATCTTAGGGGATCAGCTATGAAACCCGTCGTTGACTTTCTCAAGAAGAGCCAAACCCAGTACTTAGCCACGATTGGGACTGACGGAAAACCCAAGGTGCGTCCGTTCCAGTTCAAGTTGGAGGAAGGCGGGAAGCTCTACTTCAGCACTACAAACGACAAGCAAGTGCATAAAGAGATTACACAGCAGCCCTATGTTGAACTGTGCGCCTGCGGTGAGAGTTGGTCCTGGCTCAGATTAAGCGGCAAGGTCGTCTTCTCCCAGGACCGCTCTATCAAGAGCAGGATTATAGAGGAGGCTGTTCCTCTCATCAAAGCGATCTACAGGACGCCTGACAATCCGATATTTGCGATTTTCTACCTCGACGAAGCTACCGCGACGATCTCCGACTTCAGCGGTAATCCACCGCAAACGTTCAGGCTCTGATTCAAGGAGACGGTTTCGTGGACAGATGGGAGGGTCCGCATGGGCTGAAGCCGATCCTACGCACTATCCGCGCTGAAGGAGGCGCGGTAGGATGTCGCAGGACATGGATTCACCATCTCCATTCGGAAGGTAGTGAAGGAGGCAGATTATGAAGAACGGCGTAGTGGTCTCGATGGTTGTTCTGGTGGCTTTGGCTGTGGCGGCTCAGGGGGTGGATTGCCCGCGGTTTCGCGGGCCGGCGGGGGATGGGAAGTTCGCGGAGACCGGGCTGCTGAAACAGTGGCCGGAGGGTGGGCCGAAGCTGGCCTGGACGGCCAAGGGTCTTGGGCAGGGATTCTCCTCGGCCATAGTGGCTAATGGTACCATCTATGTGACGGGGATGGACGAGCAGAAGCAAGGATTTTTGTTTGCGTTCGGGCTGGACGGGTCACCGAAGTGGAAGACAGCGTATGGGCCGGAGTTGGACAAGAGTGGTCCGGCCGTAGCGGGTACACGCGGCACGCCGACTATTGACGGCGACCGGGTGTACCTCGTGACCGGTTTCGGAAAGCTGATCACGTTCGATGCGGCTAAGGGGCAGGTGCTCAAAACGGTGGACCTGGTGGAGCGGTTCGGCGGCAAGCAGGCGCAGTTCGGCTTTGCCGAGTCCGTGCTCGTGGACGGCCAGAGGCTGATCTGTACGCCGGGCGGGCCCGATGCATCGCTGGCGGCTTTGGACAAGAACACGGGCGCGGTCCTCTGGCAGACCAAGGGGCTCAGCCAGCCGACGGGCTGCTGCTCGGCCCGGCTCGTCAACCACAATGGCCGGCAGATCGTTCTTACCATGCTAGCGCAGGGCGTCGTTGCGGTCGATCCGGGGACGGGGCAGGTCGTCTGGCAACATGACTACCCGCAGCGGGCCGGGGTGCAGCCCAATCCGCCGCTCTATGATAATGGACTGGTCTACGTCTCGTCAGGGATGGGAGCGGGCGGTGCGATGCTGGCCCTGGCGGACAGCGACCCGGCCGCAGTCCCGAAGTGGGCGGACAAAACGCTGGACTGTCAGATGCAAGGGATGATTCTGCTCGACGGCTATATCTACGGGACTGCCCAGAGCGGCAATAAGGGCCTGGTCTGCCTCGACTGGAAGACGGGCAAGGTGATGTGGAACGCCCCCGCGGTCGCAATGGCGGTCGTGATCTCCGCCGACGGCATGCTCTATCTCTACGGGCAGGATGGGACGATGTACCTGGTCAAGCCCAATCCGACCGCGTTCAAGCCGGTCGGCCGGTTTGCCGTCTCTGAGGGCACGAACGAGTACTGGGCCCACCCGACGATCGCCAACGGCCGGCTGTACATCCGCCACGGCGACGCCCTGATGGCATACAACGTCAAGGACTGAAGCGGACTTCCTGCAAGCACGTAAGCCCAATCCCATTTTGCAGAAGTCCCGCTTGAACTACGGGGGGCAACTTCGGGTATAATCCGGGGACAGCGACAAAGGCAAAGGCCTTGATGGGCCTCCTTGTGGCCAGAGAGACGCAGGGTCTTGCGTCCTCGATGCAACGTAGGCAGACGCAAGATGGTGCGTCTCTACAGGGTCGCCCGAGTCATGTTTTCGGGGTCCCAGGATAGGGCGTGTGTGTCATGGCAGTAGTGCAAAGGGCAAAGCAGCCGCATGTGGTGTTCTGTTCGTGTGGCTATTACGATATCATCCCCCGGGCTTCACGCGAGCAGATCCTCGCCGCCCTCGGCAGAAACGCAATATCTTGCGTCTCAACGATGAGTTCAATGGGGCCGCGACAAGACGGTGTTGTGGTGGAGGTGGTCTCGGACCTTTGTGGCCTGGCGGCCAATCGCGACCCCCGGCTGAAGAATTGGGCCGACGGAGCTCCGTTGACGATCGTGGCCTGCTTCCCCCGTGCGATCCGGTGGCTGTTCCACGCGGCAGGCGCCCCCTTGCCGGACGGCCAAGCCCGAATTCTCAACATGAGAACGCAATCGCCGGAGGAAATCATCCCGCAATTGATAAAGGATTATGGATTATTGATGATTGAAGAAGAGTCCGCCGCTTCCGCCAATCATCAATCATCAATTATCAATCATCAATCGCCCTGGGTTCCCTGGTTCCCTGTGATCGATTACGACCGGTGCCGCAACTGCAAAGAGTGCTTGAATTTCTGTCTTTTCGGCGTGTATGCGTTGTCGGATGAAGGCCGTGTCGAAGTGCGAAAGCCCTCCGGCTGCAAGACGAATTGTCCCGCGTGTGCCCGAATGTGTCCCAACAAAGCAATCGTCTTTCCCAAATACGCGGATGCGCACATCAACGGCGACGAAATCCCCGCTGTGACTGAGAATTCAAGTCATGACGCTAATCCGCAATCCGCAATCCGCAATCCGCAATCGGACGACCTCCTGGAAAGAATTCGCCAGCACAGCAGTGCACGCAAGCGATTCTCAAAGCCGGCGGATGGGCAGTCCCCCGCCCGGGCCTGTCCCACGCTCGACAGTCTCCGGCGCGAACTGGGCATCCCTGAAGATGTTCTGACTTCTCTGACGCCCGCGGAGCTTCAGCAGATCAATGCAAAATCCCAGGGGAATTCAGAGCAATCGCCGGGCCGGCCTGCCGACGCCGACAGGAAGGACAAGGACCACGATGGGTGACAAGTCCCCACGGCCTGCTGTCATTCTCGTCGCAGACCGGACGCTCAGCGCCAATTACCGAATCCTGTTCGAGGGCATGTTCGCGACGATGCAGACGACCCACCTGCCGGAGGTGTTCATGCGCCGGTTCCTCGCGCCGCCCATGCCCACGGACCGTCACGGCTCGGCTCTGGCGGCCCCGCTGGGACTGCGGCGGGTCGAATCGGCACTGCTGAAGCACACAGCCCTGCAGAGGGACGACGTTGCCTGCACGACGCCGGAGCGACTGGCCGACCTGATCGGTCCCTGGGTCAAAGTGGTCGGGTTCAGCTCCAGCGACCCCCTCGGCATGGGCATGAGCAATACGACCACGGCGAGCTTCTGGCCGGGCGAGTTGTACACGAAGTATTGGACGCGAAAGACGCTCGAACAACTCACCGCCTTCAAACGCCGGTACGGCTTCAAGATCGTCGTGGGCGGCGCCGGCGCATGGCAATGGCTTGCACACCAGGACAAGAGCCCCGATGTCGGTATCGACGTGGTTTTCCAAGGCTATTTCGAGTCAACGGGCCCGGAGCTTTTCTCCAATCTGCTGAATGCTCGCTCCTGCGATGCGGTTGTGATTGAATCCGACATCGGCGCCGGGCGGATCCAGCCGATCCGCGGGCCCTCGCTGCTGGGGATCGTTGAGCTATCACGCGGCTGCGGGCGCGGGTGCAAGTTCTGCGCCATGGCACGCCAGAAGATGGCGCATCTGAACGAGGAGACGATCCTCGCCGACCTCAAGACGAACGTGGCAGGCGGCCTCAAGGCGGTCGTCAGCGGCAGCGAGGATTTCTTCCGCTACGGGGCCCAGGGGGCGCGGCCGGACTTCGACAGGCTCCGCAACCTGCTGTCGCGCATGCGGGAGATCCAGGGCCTGTCGTTCATGCAGATCGACCACGCGAACGTCAGCTCGGTCCTGCAACTGGCCGACGAGCAACTCAAGGAGATCCGACGCCTGCTGACCTGGGAGCGCAGAAGCGATTACCTGTGGGTCAATATGGGCGCGGAGAGCGCCAACGGCCACCTGGTGGCGGCCAACAGCCCGGGCAAGATCGCCCCCTTTGACCCCGCGGACTGGGGACAGATGATCCGCGAGGCCGCCGACCGCATGAACCGTTGTGGATTCTTCCCGGTCTTCAGCATCGTCCTGGGCCTGCCCGGCGAGATGCCGGCAGACGTGAACGCAACGCTGGAGCTTGTGAATGACTTGCGCCGTAGACGCGCGGTCGTTTTTCCGGTATTTTATGAGCCTGTGTCGCAGGAGGAGATCGCCGCCGGGCACAGGTTCTCCCTCGACAGCATGACGCGGGAGCATTTGGAGTTGTATCGCGCGTGCTACGAGCTGAACTTCGAGATGGTCCCGCGTCTAATCTGGGACAACCAGCGGGCCGGCGGGGTATCATGGCTCAAGCGAGCCCTGATGCAGGTGCTGGGCCGGGGCGAAATCGTGACCTGGCGGCGGGCGTTCAAGAAGTTGGAGAAACAGCTTTGCGGTTGCGGATGTGAGATGGCGGATGGCACAGTGGCGCCGCGAGCCGAATCCACAATCCGCAATCCGAAATCCGAAATGGTATGAGTATGCAGCCCATACTCGAGGAGATATCGGCGTATGCCTGATGACCGTGTCGTGACGGCCAAACCCCTGAGGCCGCCTCAGGACAATATTCCGCAGAGCAAGCACGCGCGCGACCAGTTGCTGAAGGCGATCCGCGCCTACGTCGAGCGGGAGCGGCCAGTCCCGCCTCTGACCCTCAATGAGCTGCGGGTCCACACGCGCGTCGTGCTCGAGAAGGCAGGCATCGATCCGAAGTATACGGATTTTGCGGCGGTCCTCCTGGACAACGAGGTCTGGCGGGAAACCGTGGCGGCCATTCCCTGCGAGAAGCGTCTGCTGCTGCTTCCCAAGTGCTTGCGCAGCGTCGATGGCTGTCCGGCGAGCTTCGACGAGGTCGGCCTGTTGTGTGAGCATTGCGGCCGATGCGTCATCGGCGATTTGAAGGAACAGGCCGAGCAGCTCGGGTACGCCGTGCTCGTCGCGGAAGGCTCGCCGGTGGTGATGTCCCTCATCGAGACCGGCCGGGTCGAGGGTGTTGTCGGCGTGAGCTGCCTGTCGGTCCTTGAAAGAGTGTTCCCCTACATGGAGGCCGGCGCTGTGCCGGGCATCGCGATCCCGCTCCTCCAGGACGGCTGCGCCAATACGAGCGTGGATCTCGACTGGGTCTGGGAGGCCATCTACCAGACTACCGACGACCAGACGCGCCGGCTGGATCTCGACGCACTGCGCCGGCAGGTCGACTCGTGGTTCTCCCGCGAGGCTCTCGCCTCGTCGCTCGTTTGCGGTGCGCCCATAAAGACATCACGTAGCACGGGCATCTTGCCCGTGATCCCCAATCAAGGACGGGACACCCATGCTACTCAAACGCCTGATGGCGTCACTACAAACGCGACGGAGCAGGTGGCGCTTGACTGGATGACTCGGGCGGGAAAGCGCTGGCGGCCATTTCTCACCGTCTGCACATACCGCGCCTTCTGCACGGACGACTCTCGCGTCAGTGATGAGGACCTGCGAAAAGTGGCCATCGCCGTCGAGTGCTTCCACAAGGCATCACTGATCCACGACGATATCGAGGACGGGGACGCGGAGCGGTACGACCAGAGAACGCTTCACGCCGAGTACGGCGTGCCGATCGCGCTGAACGTGGGCGACCTGCTGCTCGGCGAGGGCTACAGGCTCTTGGCCGAGGCGAACGTGCCTGATGCGCAGAAGACAAGACTCCTCCAGGCCGCCGCTCACGGGCATCGCAATCTGTGCCTGGGCCAGGGCAGCGAGCTCGCCTGGATGCGCAAGCCCGGGCCGATGACCGTTCGCGAGGTGCTCGACATCTTCCGCATGAAGACGGCCCCCGCGTTTGAAGTGGCGTTGAATCTCGGCGCGATCCTCGCCGGCTGCGACGAGCAGATCGCCGCCGTCCTGAAGCAGTACAGCGAGTCGCTCGGCGTCGCCTATCAGATTCGCGACGACCTGGACGACCTGCATTCCCCGCACAGCGAGGAGATTTTCGCCGGCAAGCGTCCCTCGATCCTTTTGGCCCTGGCGTACGAGCATGCAAACGAGCAGGACAGGAAGCAGATCGAGCGTCTGTGGGATAGTGCCGCGACTGACGCGGACCGCGAGCGGGCACGCCAATTGATCGGGTCTGCCCAGGTCGAGGCTTCCGCGTGGCGCCTTATGGAGGCATTGAAATCGCAGGCCGTCGCAAGCTGCATTGCGTTGAAGAATGCCGGTCTCAAAGGCCTGCTACGCCGCGTGATCGGAAAGATGTTCGATGACTTCGAGATCATGGGCTGCTGCGACGACCGCCCGGATCCGTCGGGACAGAGTCCTGCTCGACGCGCCCCGGGCCGGGAGTAAGGTAGCAAACGTGGCAACCGATGGTCTCGACAACGCGGGCCGGGCGGGAGCATCTCGCGACAACCAGAACGCGCGGCCGTCGAAGCTGCCGTTCGTGCTGCGGGCCTTTCGCCACCGCAACTATCAACTCTTCTTCGCTGGCCAGCTCATCTCGCTCATCGGCACGTGGATGCAGATGGCCGCACAGTCGTGGCTCATCTACCGGCTGACGGGTTCAGCCAGGCTGCTGGGCTTTGTCGGATTCGCCGGCCAGATTCCGGTCTTCCTGCTGGCCCCCCTCGGCGGCTCCGTCGCGGACCGGTACGATCGCCACCGCATCCTCGTCATCACGCAGACCTCCGCCATGCTCCTGGCCCTTGTCCTGTCCGCCCTGACACTCATGGGCCTCGTGCAGGTCTGGCACATATTCATGCTGACTGCGATGCTCGGCCTCGTCAACGCCTTCGACATTCCGACGCGGCAGGCGTTCGTCGTGGACATGGTCGGCCGGGAGGATTTGATCAACGCCATCGCTCTGAACTCGTCCATGATCAACGGCGCCCGCATGATCGGGCCGGCCGTGGCCGGCGTACTGATCGCGACCGTCGGCGAGGGCTGGTGCTTCCTCGCCAACGGAGTCAGCTACGTTGCAGTGATCGTGGGACTGCTGCTGATGAAGATCACAATTCACGTCCACGTATCGCCGAACGGCTCAGCCATTGCCAGCATCATCGAAGGGTTCCGCTACGTCCGGCACACAAAGCCGGTCCGCGCCCTGCTGCTGATGCTCGGCCTGGTGAGTCTCATGGGCATGCCCTACGCCGTGCTCATGCCAGTCTTCGCCGGTCAGATTCTGCACGGAGGCTCGAAGGGGTACGGCCTGTTGATGGCTGCGGCGGGATTCGGCGCGCTGGCCGGCGCCGTGGTCCTGGCGGCCAAGAAAGGCATTCGCGGCCTGGGGCACTGGGTCGCCTTTGCTGCGACAGGCTTCGGCGCGAGCCTGGTCCTGTTCTCATTGTCCCGCACGTTCTGGCTGTCGGTCGCCCTGCTTCTGCCCGCCGGGTTTTGCATGATGATCGGGTTGGCCTCATCGAATACACTCATTCAATCGCTGGTCCCGGACAAGCTTCGCGGCCGGGTCATGGCGGTATACTCAATGATGTTCATGGGCATGGCCCCGTTCGGCTCGCTCCTGGCCGGCGCTCTGGCGCACCGACTCGGCGCGCCGGCGACCGTGATGCTCGGAGGCCTGGCGTGCATCGCGGGAGCATTGATCTTTGGGCTGCGCCTGCCGGTCTTGCGGCACGAGGCAAGGCAAGTTATCGTCGCCCTCCAGGTCGCCGGCGGCGAGCCGGAGGAGTTGACGGGACAGGCGACTGTTCCGGCGTCGCAGGAGTCTCGCGAAAGAACGACGCAGAATGGAATCGGGAATAGCAGCGATGACGATCAGGTCTGATATGCGTCCGACGGTGAGTGGCAGCGTCAAGCGCAGCTTGGCGATGGCCCTGTTGGGATGCGGTGCAACCATCGCCAAGGCCTGCGGCCTTGACGCTGCCACCCACGGGCTGTATACGCGCTCTGCCACAATCCTGTCGTACAACCGAGAATGGCTGCGATGACCATCAGGCTCGACATGTGTCGGACGGTTAGCAGGGCGAGTGACGCTCTCGGCGACTCCGTGGACGCTGTGCGCGGCTTTCTCCGCCGACAGCTTGCCCCGGACAGCGGATTTCAGGGCAGGGACGGCCGAAGCGACCTGTACTACACCGTCTTCGGGCTCGAAGCATCGCTGGCATTGAATGCCGATATCCCGTACGATCGCGTCGCCGACTACCTGACCCACTTCGGCACAGGCGAGTCTTTGGACTTCGTTCATCTCGCCTGCCTGGCTCGGTGCAGAGCAGACACGGCCGAAGCTTGTGGGCAAGTCACGGATGCCCGGACACGCGAGGACATGGCGGAGCATTTGCAGTCGTACAGGGCGGAGGACGGCGGATTCAATGCGGCGGCCCCCGCGGGTCGCGGCAGTGCCTATGGCAGTTTTCTCGCCCTGGGCGTCTGTCAGGACCTCGGCATCGCCTGTCACAACCCGGATGGCATGGCCACGTCTATCCACTCGCTTCAGATGCCCGACGGCGGCTATGCGAATGAGGCTGCGATGACAACAAGCGCCACGGCCGCAACCGCCGCCGCCATTTGCGTCCTTCATTATTTGAATCGGCCCGTCCCCGAATCCGCTGTCCACCGGCTGCAGGGTCAGGCGCACCCGCAAGGCGGATTCACGGCGATCCATCTGCCCGGAGCCCCTGCAATTCCCGATCTGCTCTCGACCGCCACCGCCCTGCATGCCCTGTCTCTGGTCGGTGCCTCAGTTGATGACATGAGAGAAAGGCACCTGGATTACCTTGACAGTTTGTGGACTGCCGAGGGCGGCTTCCGGGGCCACTGGGCGGATGATGTCGTGGATTGCGAATATACCTATTACGGCCTGCTCTCTCTGGGTTGCCTTGCGAAATGACGACGCCAATCGACAAAGAGGCTCTTCAAGTCACGATCGCAACCTTGCGAGAGAGGCTGCTTGTGGCCCAGAATCCACAAGGTTTTTGGGTGGGCCATTTGTCCAGCAGCGCCCTATCGACGGCAACCGCGGTCTTTGCCCTGACCGCCGTCGATAGCGAGAAGCACCGGTCGCCCATCAAGCGTGGGCTGCACTGGCTCCGCGATCATCAGAACGCTGACGGCGGTTGGGGCGACACCGTGCAGAGCCCGAGCAACCTGAGCACGACGCTGCTGTGCTATTCAGCCCTCGCCGTCGATTGCGGATTGCAGCCCTCTGCGGGTGGCAGCGTCAAGACCGAAGGCCTTGGCGATGGTTCTCTGGTATTCGCAGGAGGCCATCGCCAAGCTGCGCTTGACGCTGCCACCCCCCGAAATCCGCAATTCGCCCCGGCAGTTCGCAAGGCAGAATCGTGGTTGCGTGGCAAAGCGGGCACCCTGGAGCCGCAGGCTCTGGCAAAGGCCGTGGAGCAGCAGTATGGCAAGGACCGGACGTTCTCCGTGCCGATTCTGACAATGGCTGTACTGGCCGGCCGGCTGGGGACAGGCGGCGACGCGTGGCGACTGGTCAGGCCGCTGCCATTTGAGCTGGCCGTGCTTCCGCATCGCCTGTACAAGTGGCTCCGACTGCCCGTCGTCAGTTACGCGTTGCCTGCGCTGATTGCCATCGGGCAAGCGAGGTACGAGCATCTCAAGCCGGCCAATCCGCTCGTAAGGTTCGCGCGGCGTCTTTGCCGCGAGAAGAGCCTCAAGGTCCTGACAAGACTCCAGCCTGCAGACGGCGGGTTCCTCGAAGCGGCGCCGCTGACGTCATTCGTCGTCTTGAGTCTGGCCGCCTCGGGGCACACGGACCACGAGGTGACGCGCAAAGGCGTGGAGTTCCTGGTCGCCTCGATTCGCGAGGATGGAAGCTGGCCCATCGATACGAACCTCGCCACGTGGGTCACAACGCTCGCAATCAGCGCCCTTTCCGATTGTGGATTGCAGATTGCGGATTGCGGATCGGAGGCGAGCGATTCAATCCGAAATCCGAAATCCGAAATCCGAAATCAGTTGGTCCAGTGGCTCCTGTCCTGTCAGCACCAGGACGTCCATCCGTACACGCACGCCGCTCCGGGCGGTTGGGGCTGGTCGAATCTGTCGGGTGCGGTGCCCGACGGGGATGACACAGCCGGAGCCTTGATCGCCTTGCACAGACTGTCGCCGGGCATCAGTGAATCCGAAATCCGAAGTCCGAAATCCGAAATCGCCGCCGCGGCCTGCGCCGGCATCGAGTGGCTCCTGGGACTGCAAAACAGCGATGGCGGCATTCCCACCTTCTGCCGAGGTTGGACCAAGCTGCCCTTCGACAAGAGCACGCCCGATATCACCGCCCATGCCATCCGGGCCATGAGCATCTGGCTCAATGTATTGCCGGCGTCTCTGCGAGACCGGACCAATAACGCGATGCGAAAGGCCCTGAGATACATGGCAAACGTTCAGCGATCTGATGGTTCCTGGACGCCGCTATGGTTCGGCAATCAGCACGCACCCGGCCAGGAGAATCCCGTGTACGGGACGAGCCGGGCACTGACACACCTCTCGGATTGCAGATTGCGGATTGCGGACTGCGGATTTGATCCGGAATCGCTCCATGCCATGTGCGAGAAGGCCGCTCAGTGGCTCCTGTCCGCGCAGAACTCCGATGGAGGCTGGGGCGGCAACGTCTCGGTCTCCTCCTCGGTTGAGGAAACAGCCCTGGCGGTCGATGCCCTTGCGACGGCCCTGCTCCAATCCGCAATCCGAAATCCGCAATCCGCAATTGAGGCGGTCGGGCAAGGGGCCGCCCGGCTCATCAGGAGCACGCACGAGGGCCGATCCACCCCCGCCTCGCCCATCGGCCTATACTTCGCCCGGCTCTGGTACTCCGAAGAACTCTACCCCCTCCTCTTCGCCCTCTCGGCCCTGGCCAAGGTCCAGAAACTCCCCGCTTGCCTGTGATTCTGGCTGATCCTCGCGCGCATCTGTCATCCTGAACGAAGCGTAGCGTAGCGGAGTGAAGGATCTGACCTGCGAGTGCGAGAGACTCTCTCTTCGGTGGCCAGATCCTTCGGCTTCGCCTCAGGATGACAGAATCCCTGCCGTGCGATAACCTTTCTGAATCTCTGTGAGCACCCAAGCGGAAAAGACGACAAAATGTGCGAACCTCCTTGACGAGTTGGCCATAGATTTGTATATTTGCTATGAGCAACTAATGCTAGTGGCAACTATCAGAAACGGCAGGTGGAACGATGGGTAGAAGGCTGTTTGAGCTGATTCTGGCGGTCAAGCGAAAGTGCCAGAGTAACGAGGAGCAGATCCAGGAGGAACTGGGTCTGTCGCCCGGCCAGTTCCACGGGCTGATCGTGCTGAATGACGGGCAGGAGATCACAGGCTGCGAATTCGCCGAGCGAATGGCACTGTCGCCGTCGCGGGGCAGCCGCGTCCTCAACTCGCTGGTGGTGGCCGGCTACGCGAAGACACGCGGCCGCCCGGGTGACCGGCGGAGCATCATAGTCCGCCTGACTCCACAGGGCAGAAAAGCCAAGCAGCGGATTGCCAGCGAAATGAAGGCCTGCGAGGGCCGCCTCCGCACGAGCCTCGATCGCGATAGCCTCGCTCACGTCATGCATGCCCTGGAGTTGCTCGAGGCAACTCTATGACCGCCGGCGCGAAGCAGCACAGGTCCTATCGGTCCCATTCGTCCCATGGGTCCTATTGATCGAAGACAGGAGAAAGCAATGACCAAAGCAATCTTCATCCAGTTGCTCGCCGGGCTGCTGATCGGCGGCGGCATGGGAGCAGCCATCGGCTATTTCGGCAAGTGCAGCACCGGTGCCTGTCCCCTGACGGCCAACCCCTGGCGCGGGGCATTCATCGGCGCCATGATCGGAGGCCTGTTCGCCTGGTCCTCCGGCGCATCGCGGTCGATCAGCGAGACGGCGGGCGGTGAGCATACGGCCATGCAGATCGGCACCGCGGAGGATTTTGAAAGCCGGGTGCTCGGCGCAGACAAGCCCGCGCTCGTGGACTTCTACTCGAATTCCTGCGGCCCGTGCCGGAGGCTGGCGCCTACAATTGAGAAACTCGCGAAGCAGTACGAGGGCCGGGCCGTGATCGCCAAGGTTACCGTGGACAAGCTGCCGCAACTGGCCGCCCGATACGGAATCCAGGGCATCCCCGCCGTGCTGTTCTTCAAGAACGGCCAGGAAGCGCAACGCCTGGTCGGCCTGCGATCGCGCGATGCATACACCGCAGTGCTCGACAAGCTGGCAGGTGAACAGCCGGCGTCCGGACTCTGAGAAGGTGTATGAGAAGTTGATTCATCGTGGCATGGGCATCCTGTCCATGGGGCGCAGGGCCAGGATGGCCCTGCCAAGCACCGACTTTCTTCACGGGCAAGATGCCCGTGCTACGATAAACCGGCTCTTCACAGCCATAAACTCATCGCCGGCGAACGTCGATATAGACGGCGGCGAGGATGACCAGGCCTTTGATGATGTATTGTGAGGAGAAGTGGACACCGGCCTGGTTGAGGCCCTTGTCGAGGATGCCGATGATGATCGCGCCGATCAGGGTCCCGTACATGGTTCCCCGGCCGCCGGTGAAGCTGGTGCCGCCGACGACCGCGGCGGCGATGGCATTGAGCTCGAACATGACGCCGGAGGCCGGCTCGGCGGAGTAGAGCTGGGACGTGTGGATCATCCCGGCGACCCCGGCCAGAATCGAGCAGAGCGTGTACACGAAGATCTCGTTGGCGGCGATGGGGATGCCGGTGAACCGGGCGGCCTCGCGATTGCCGCCGATGGCGTACAGGTGCTGGCCAAAGCGCGTGCGGTGCAGCAGCACGGCCATCACAAGAAACACGATCACCATCAGGACAACCGGGATCGGCAATACGCCCAGGAGCCGGCCGTTGCCGATCGCGAGGAACAGGCCCTCATAGTCCGGGATGTGCATGGGCCGGCCCTCGTTGAATCGCAGCGCGGCCCCACGGGCCACGAGCATCGTGCTCAGCGTGATGATGAACGGCGGCATCGGCGTCCTGGCGGCGCACAGGCCGTTGAATGCGCCGAATGCGGCCGCCACACCGAGGCCCGCGAGCATTGCCAGCATCAGCCACGGGACATTCTGCGTCTCGCCCGGATTCCTCGTCAGGATGTAGACGGTCGTCGTGCCGACCAGGGCCAGCAGCGCCCCGACGGACAGGTCGATGCCCCCAATGAGGATGACCAGGGTCATGCCGAATGCGAGGATGGCGTTGACCGAGACCTGCTGGACGAGGTCGAGCATATTCTCGGGCTGGAGGAAGTTGGGCACCCACAGGCCGAACAGCGTCAGCAGGGCCGCCATGGCGACGAGCAGCGGCAGCAGTTGTCTAATTGCCTTCATCCGCGCGGCCTCCCGTCAACTCGCTCATGATTTGCTCGATGCTCGTCTGCTCGGCGGGCACGATCCGGAGGATTCGGCCGTCACGGTAGACCGCGACGCGATGCGAGCTCTGAATCACCTCATTGAGGTCCGACGAGATCAGCAGCACAGCCATGCCCGACTCCACCAGCCGGCCGAGGATCGCGAACATCTCCTCCCTCGCCCCCACGTCCACACCGCGGGTCGGCTCGTCGAGGATCAGAATCTTCGGGCGATGCTCCATCCAGCGGGCGACGAGGGCCTTCTGCTGGTTGCCCCCGGAGAGCGTGTCGACGCCCTGCTCGGGATGACCGGCCCGGATGCCGAAGCCGGCGATTGCCCGCTCGATAATGTCGCGGCGCTTGCGCCGATTCGGCAAGCATGCAGCGATCCAGTCCCGCAACCACGGCAGGGCCAGGTTGAACGCCAGCGACTCAGTCATCACCAGTCCCTCGCGTTTGCGATCCTCCGGGACCATGACCAGGCCGCAGCGCCGCGCATCCTGCGGGCTGCGAATGACAACCGCTTGGCCATCAATCTCGATTGTCCCGCCGTAGATCGGATCGACGCCGTACAGGGCCCTGGCCAGCTCGGACCGGCCGGAGCCGACAAGTCCCCCCAAGCCGAGCACTTGGCCGTAATGAAGCTCGAAACTCACGTCGTGAACCTTCGGATTGCACAGGCCGCGGACCCGCAGCGCCACTTCGCCGGGCTTGTGCGGCGGGCGATGGAAATGCTCCCGGATGTCCCGGCCGACCATCCAGCGAATCAACTCGGCCCGATCGGTTTCCGCGGCGCGACGAGTGGCGACGGCTCGCCCATCCCGCAGGACGGTGACGCGGTCGGCCAGACGCAGAGTCTCCTCCAGGCGGTGCGAGATGTAGATGATTCCCACGTCCTCTCTTCGCAGCCGGCGCAGCGTGGTGAATAGCGACTCCGTCTCCGCCTGCGACAGCGCCGACGTTGGCTCGTCGAGGACCAGAATTCGGGTCTGACACGACAGCGCCCGGGCAATCTCGACCAACTGCTGACGCGCGACATTCAGTGCCGAGACACTGGTTCCGACGGCGCCGATGTCGTGCAGGTCGAGACGCGCGATGAGACTCTCGGCGTCGCGCACCATTGTGCCTCGGTGCAAACCCAGCAGGCCGCCGGGCTCCCGGCCGAGGTAGATGTTCTCCGCCACTGACAGATTCGGAGCCAGCGACAGCTCCTGATGGATGATCCGGATGCCAAGGCGGTTGGCGTCGGCGACGCTGTGAATGGAGACGGGCCGGCCCTCGATGAAGAGCTGCCCCGCATCGGGCCTGTGGATGCCGCCGAGGATTTTGATGAGGGTGGACTTGCCGGCGCCGTTTTCGCCGAGCAGGGCGTGGATCTCCCCGCAGCGCAGGTCGAAATCGACGTTGTCCAGGGCGAGGACGCCGCCGAACCGCTTCGTGACGCCGCTCAGGGCCAGCAGTGGTCTTTCAGCAGTTGCAGCCGGGTTCATCGGCTATTTCCCCGCCAGCAAGGAATCGGCGTTGTCCTTCGTGATGAGCTTGACAGGCACCTTGATGTCCTTCTCGACCGGTTTTCCGTCGAGATGCTCGTACATCTTCTCGGCGGCGATGCGGCCGATCTCCCTCGGGAACTGCGCCGAGGTGGACAGGAGCTTGCCTGCCTTGATCGCCGCGACTCCTTCGGCTGAGCCATCGACGGTGACGATCGTGACCTTGTCGAGCCTGCCCGCCGACTCCAGTGCGGAGACCACGCCCAAGGCGCTGGGGTCGTTGATCGGAAAGACGGCGTTGAGGTCGGGGTACCGCCCCAGCAGGTCGCGCATGACCGGCCGGGCGCCCTCGGTCGTGCCCTGGCCCTCCTGCGTGTCCAGGATTTCCATGTCGGGGTACTTGGCCGCCTCCTCCCGGAAACCCGCCACGCGGTCGATGCAGGCCTTGTTCACCGACCGGTGCAGAATGACGATCTTTGCGGGCCGGCGCACCTGCGCCAGGGCCCGCGCCGCCAGCCGGCCAGCCTCGACGTTGTCCGACGCCACCTGGCAGACTATGAGGTCCAGGTCCTTGACCGGCGCGTCCACGACGATGCACGGGACGCCCTTGTCCTTTGCCTGGAGCAGACTGCCTTTGATACCCTCCCAGTTCACCGGGTTGATGAAGATGCCCGCGGCGTTCTGGAGGATCAGGTCGGAGATGTCGTTGCGCTGCTTGAGGCTGTTCCACTGGGCGTCGAGGGTAACGAGCCGGTCGCCGTGGGCCTCGACGACCTGCTTGAGCCCGGCGTTGAGCTCAACGAAGAACGGATTGTTCATGGTCTGGAACGTCACGCCGAACAGCCGGCCGGTGGAGCTTTTCCCTCCCGGCTGAGTCTTCCGCTCACATCCGCCCGCCAGAAGCAGCACCGCAGCCAGCAGGACCAGAATCCGTGATCTCATTTCTGTACTCCTTATCGCCATGAGAAATCCGGCTGGAGTATACCTGATCGGAGCCGGGATTGACAATGCACGTGACGCCGACGCACAGGGTGAATGCAAAGCCGCCCGGCATGGCGGGTGGCAGCGTCAAGGCCGAAGGCCTTGGCGATGGCTCCAGCTCATCCAAGCAAGGCCATCGCCAAGGCCTGCGGCCTTGACGCTGAAGATATAAAGAGACGCAATTCTTTCGTCGAGTTACGGTACGATTGTTTTGGGCAAACAATGGCAACTCAAGTCGAAAGGAATTGCGTCATGGCGGTCTATTATATCGGAGCG
>Ga0315282_10005201_pt1 | contig 22260 bp, 21 predicted proteins | sample YL17G07_20_MG_FD_203693 | JGI IMG/M metagenome (GOLD analysis project Ga0315282, IMG submission 203693) | Sediment microbial communities from Yellowstone Lake, YNP, Wyoming, USA - YL17G07_20 | ecosystem: Environmental > Aquatic > Freshwater > Lake > Sediment | place: USA: Wyoming | collected... | reverse complement strand
ATCCAGCGAGAATACATTCCCATCTCCATACACAAGCTCGGCAAGAGGCTACTCCACGTTCACATCAGAGACGGCGATGGGATATTGCATTATAATCTTCCGCCCGGTCAGGGCATAATAGACTGGGATGAAGTTGTGGAATCTCTGAAATACATTGGGTATGGAGGATTCCTCTCGTTCGAGCTGGGATACGATGAGAATGAACGGTGGCTATCAGAAGGAAGAGAATATATTGAGAGAACGCTCAGCAAACATAAGGTACTAGATTAGCGTGCGTGAAAGCAAACTTAGTATGTCCCTCTGAGGCGGAGGATTCCCTTTTAACCACAATATCCTTTCAAGGACAAACAATCAGCTAGAGAGTCAGCCATAGTATACGTTCAGCTCTGAGTTTCGAGACAATCGACCAATGCCATTCAAGCCTGCCTATCTCGTTAAGGTTATGTGCATCCGAAACAGGGGTTAGTAAAACATCATGTGAAACGCATTTTTCAAGCAGGGAGATAGTAGGATCCTTGTGATGGAAGTTTATCTCAACAGCTACGTTTGACCTACTGAGTGCAGAAGCGACCTCTTCCTGAATGTTATCAGGGATTAGAATCTTGCCCCATCCTACGTCCGTGGGGTGGGCCAGTATTTTCATCCAACCGGAGCTCAAGGCGGAGAGGACTTCTCTTCTATATTCCTCGAGGACCCTCTCCTCATGCGGTAGATACGTGAATCTATCTCCAGATGGCTTGTAAGAGGGGAGGTTATGAATGGCCCCTATGACTACATCGAAGTCATCGAGGACTTCGGATGATAACACGTGCTGCCCTTCCGAATCGATGTCACATTCTATGCCGGTCAATATATCTACCCCATTCCACTTCCTGACCTCCTCGATCTTCCGGAAGTAACTCTTGATCCAATTTGGCGTGTAATTAAGTCCATGATCCGTTATTGCTATCTTCTCCAGACCAACACTCTGTGCCTTTGAAACGTTCTTTTCGATGCTTGTGTCGGAGGAGCACTCTGAAAATTCACTGTGCATGTGGAAGTCGGTTCTTGGGATTGTCCCCCGGTAGAACGAATTACATGCCGCGTGCCTATTCTTTCCGATCAAGCCCAAGTCCACATCTGTGCCTATTCTACATAATAGCTTAATCCTCCACTGTGCATTATGAAGCCACGTATATGCTGTCAAGTCGCCAAGGCAATATTTGGGAGGAGCTGAGAAGTATCTCTTCAAGGCTAGATAGGACGATTATCGGACTTATGTCAGGAACATCGGCCGATGGAGTGACTGCCTGCGCTGTAAGGGTTGCTGGCTCGTACACGCAGACCAAGATGACTTTCATGGGTTCGAAGACCTATCAATATCCTAAGGAACTTAGAATTGAGATATTCGAGCTCTTTGATAACCAGACCGCAACAGTTGATTCGGTATGCTCAATGAACTTTAAATTGGGAAGGGAATTCGCCAAGGCAGCCATATCGTTAGCCGACTCCCTGTCTCTGACGCTGGACAAAGTCGACCTTATTGGTTCGCATGGACAAACGATCTATCATGATCCAAGACCACCCGAAGGCGATAACTCTAGCCTACAGATAGGAGAGCTTGCGGTTATAGCTGAGTTGACGGGCGTAAACACGATCGGCGACTTCAGGAAAAGGGATATCGCCGCCGGTGGAGAGGGCGCTCCTCTATCTCCCTATGTGGATTTCATCCTCTTCAGGAGTAAGAGAGGCATAGCGATTCAGAACATAGGGGGCATAGCGAATCTGACCTATATGCCTCCCGCCTGCTCAGAGGAAGAGGTCATCGCCTTCGATACAGGACCTGGGAACATGATCGTGGATAAACTCGTCAGCATCTACACTGAAAGCGAGTTAGCCTACGACCCGGATGGTTCGATTGCGCTGAAGGGCAAGGTCGATGAGGGGCTCTTGGATGAGCTCATCTCAGAGCCTTTCTTCTCCATACCCCCTCCCAAGTCAACAGGAAGGGAGATGTTCGGCACCAGATTCGTCGAACGCCTGCTTCATTTTGTGGAGCTACGTGGCTTGGACAAAGAGGATGTGATTGCAACAGCAACTATGCTGACAGCTGAGACAATAGCCAGAGCCTATGAGGAATTCATCCTGAAGGAAGGGCCATTGGATATCATCTATCTCGCAGGAGGCGGGGCGAACAACAGGGCAATGGTGAAGTGGTTGGGTAGAAGAATGCCTGGCATCCCCCTAGAACGGTTCGATGTCTTGGGCATCCCCTCTGAGGCCAGGGAAGCGGCCTATATCGCAATACTTGCCAATGAATTCGTCATGGGACATGCTGCCAATATGTTGACGGCCACAGGTGCCAAGAGGAAGGTCATCCTGGGAACTTTTGTACCAAAGTGGTAAGGTCGAGTCAAATTGCAGGACAGCGTCTTCTGTGTTGACATGCGGCTAAAAACTTGGGTTATTGCATACCTTGCTTATTCTCATCAACCCTTAGAAATTCATCCTCGTGCGGTATGACTTCCGTCTTTTTAGTTCTCCATGATCTCTCCGCCATCTGCATCACGGCAATTACACGCCTGGCTTCCTCGGGTTTCACGAGGAGTCCCTTACCGTGTAGGAGGTGTTCAGCAAAGTTCACGTAGTATTGGCGCCAGTCGGTCTTCTCATAATTTACCGTGGTCTCAAGATTATATCCCTGATAGTTAATGTACATCTTGAAGGTCTCGCCACTGCCCATGTCGAGTATTCCGCCCTTCGTCCCGAGTATCCTCCACTTCGGCTTTCCAACGATGGCTATGGAAGAAAGTTGGACATCGGCTATGGAACCGGACTCAAATGATATAACTGCTTCAACCTGATCCTCATTGGTCACATCATCCCAAACGAGCTTATGGAAGTAACCGTTAACACCCACAATCCTCTCCCCTACGATATTGAGCGTCCAATCCAAGAAATGTGCACCCCAATCATAGAATGCGCCTCCAGATACCTTCTTGTCGGATCTCCACCAGTGCCCGGGATGATCGTAATCCCCGCCGAATGCCTCGATGTGAAAAACCTTACCTATTAGACCTCTGTTCACGATTTCCTTTATGGCAAGGAAGTCGCCGTCAAGTCTTCTGTTGTGGAATACCGTTAGGGTTACACATTTCCTCCTCGCGGCCGAAATCATTTCATCGGCCTCGTTAATGGTCAGGCACATCGGTTTTTCAACGATAACGCTCTTGCCAGAATTTATGGCCTTAAGCGCGAGTTCGGCGTGGGTATTGTGGGGCGTGACGATAGTCACAGCTTCAACTTCGGGATCTAAGAGCACTTCCCCGATAGTAGGGTAGGTTTTTGCGGTCGGGAACTCATGCTTGGCGGCCATCAGCCTCTCGGGATTCATGTCGCATATCGAGACAAGTCTAAGTCCTGGTGTAGATGAGATCAGTTCGCAGTGATACTTGCCCATATTAAAGGAAGGCCCGAACCCTATAACTCCAAATCCAATGCTTTTCTCAGGGGTCATGACGCCGACTCATTTAATCCGAGCTATAACCCTTGACGTCAACCTTTAGCCATTCGCTCCCAAATAAGGCAGCAATTAACTTATTCAAGGTGATCGTCCAAGATCTTCTGCATATTCAGTCCTAGGATCTTGCGTTTGTCTTCGTCGGTGATCTTGGCATAGAGGATGGGTGCCAAGCCGAAAGGCCCATCCAAGTCCGTGAGATCTGAGCCGTACACGATTTTGTCCGCATCGACCATTTCTACGAGCTTCTCGATGTCTCTGAACATCAATGCAGCACAGGTGCATTGAAAGACGTTTTTCCTCTTACCTAAAACATCCGCATATTGGGTCGAGTAATGCCCAATTATGAAGCATGCATTGGGATATCTCTCAGCCAGCGAATCAAGAAACTGTGAGCTTCCCCAATAATGGTTGAGCATTATCATGTGGTGATCATCGGCATACTCGTACACTGGCCCGAATTCAGTTCCTTCTGTCGTAGTACCTTGATATTCGCAGATGATCTTTATTCCCTTCAGGCCCAACTTCCTGCACCTTTCCAATTCCTTTAGCCATTCTGTCGGATAATTAGCATTGAGAGTTGTATAGCCTATTATGCGATTAGGATATTCCCAAATGGCTTTTACAACGAGATCATTCCCTAAGGTAAAATCTGAGTTCACACCTGCAAATGAAAATGCGCAGATTTTATTTATTCCTAGCCGATCCATTTGCTCGATAATGCCCTTAATATCTCCGAAGGGGATGTGGTACAGATTAAAATGGGCTCCGAGGTGCGTATGGCCATCTATGACGAGCTCGTTCTCCATCGGTAATGCCGCCTTTACTAATCTTATGAATTTTCCCTCAATGCTAGTCATAGCGCACACCCTCCATTAAGCGTGAAAGGTTCTCTCCGGCGACCATCTCCTTCTCATCCTCAGAGATCATCGCGTAATTCACCATGCCTAAAGAACATGCGGGATCTCTGATCGGAAGACGTGTACCGAACAAGAGGCGATCCGCACCGAACTTACGACAGATGAACTCCACAGCACGGAAGAGCCACAGCGCCGAGAGTTCGATATGTAGATTTGGGCATTTATCCATCGCCTGATATAGGCGCCTATTAGTTCGAAATCTAAACTCGGTTACGATGATGGGAAGGCCAGGATATCTGCGACATGCACTTACCACGGATTGCCAATCCGTTCTATCAGCGTGAGGTGCAATTGGATCGAAGTAATCGATTATAACGGGGATTTTGTGTTCAGACAATAGATCGAATATCTCACTGAAGCACCAATCATCTAAGTTAAAATGGAATTGTAGAGGAAATAATCGCACCACGCGAACGCCAAACCTCTTCATATCCTTTACAATGGACTCAACCGGGCCCATCTCGCCCGAAATTGATGGGAGGAGTGACCAAACGGGATGAAGGGATGGCGCGTTCTCAACCTCCTTTAAAATGAGCTGATTACCCAGCGGGGGACTGTTCTCCATGGAGACGGCATGAAAAACCAGAGCATCCGAGATACCATAGTATGTCATCTCTTGGAGGAGTCGTTCCTTTGTATAAAATGATCCGGAACGGAATAAATTATATCTTCCCACCATACAATTAGCATCAAAGAACCTAGGCAATACTATACTCACCTCATCCTGCTCTATCAGTCGTTACAAAGGCTAAATCGTTTTAAAGTTTCTGCCTGTGTAAGGGATGATGGGTGCTTAGGGCCGAATCTACCGTCAATAAGCTCGTGGGGCAGTGGAGGCATCATTCATACTTCAAAAATACGGATGGATTTAGTGTTCTATTCGAAATGGGGAACATCTAACCAGGCGTTTCCCCTCATTGCAGCTTCGTGGGCAATGATCCCTGGCATGGTTATCTCCAGCGCCTTCACTATGTCTATCGGAGGCCGTGTGTCGTTATCTATAGAATTTATGAAATCCCTGACCAGATAGTATTCGCTCGTTCCATGGCCTCCTTTCTTAGCTTCTTCTGGGGCATTCGGATCCGCAATGGTACATCTCATCTCCCTAGGTGTCTTGTCCTGCCCCTCGAAGTAGATCTTGCCATTTTCACTCGCCCTTCCGCTTTCCAGGAATCCCTTGGTGCCATAGACCACGTAATTGAGCTGGTAAGGGCCTGCGTACACCGAACTTCGAAGGATCTTTATCGTCACGCCCTTCTTGGTCTCAAATAGCCCAACTTGCATATTGATAGCGCCTGGCCCTAAGTTTGGGATGATGTCAACCTGTTTTCCTGAACCCGTAGCCCTTACTATGTAGTCATCCTTGAGGAACATCAGCAATGGTCCAAGGGAATGCGAACAATAGTATAATGGCGGCCTATTCATCCTCCAATGCACATTTCCTGTCTCCTTGTTATAGAGCAGTTCTCTGATTTCATGCAAGTATTCCGCTTCCATGTAGTAGACTTTTCCGATCTGCCCCCCTTCAACGGTCTTCTTCCATTCTCGGAGGTAATGGTAATAACAGCAGTTCTCAGCCATCATGTATTTCGCTTTCGATCTCCTCGTAGCTTTAAAGATCCCTTCGCACTCATTAATGCTTGTCGCAGCAGTCACCTCCGACAGCACGTGCTTATTCCGATCTAATGCCTTGATCGCCTCTTCCGCATGAAAGGGCATGGGTGTTCCAATGAAGACTATATCCATGTCCGCATCATCAATAAATTTGTCATAATCGGTAAAGATCGAACCTTCCTTGAGGCCAAGTTCCTCTGCCATTTCCTTCCCACGTTCTAGATTTATGTCGCAAACTGCCGTAACTCGAGTTCTTGAATGGACTTTGAATATGTTGCCATAACTACTTCCTCTGTTTGCCCCGACTAATCCGACCTTTAACCTTTCCATTTCACTCAGCTACGTACGCCATAAAATGATATTTTAACTTTAGGGTAGGTTGCTCAAGAGCGCCACATGACGAGATCGTTGTGCACCTTTCATTCATTATAAGTTAACTTAATTCCCAAGCATCAAAACGCATATCTAATAGAATCGGGCACGTTGCCCGAGGATGAAGAGTCTATGGCGAAGAGCGGAGTGAAACTTGCTATGGTTGGTTGCGGAGGAATGGCTGGAGAACACCTCAGAGCCTATGGGCTGATCAGGCAGAAGGACCCCACGAAGTTTGAGTTCGTGGCCATGTGCGACCCCGTATTGGAATCGGCAAAGCGATTTGCGGATCGGGCAGCTACCTTCCAGGGCACCAAGCCAAGAGTTTATTCTAAATACCAGGATATGTTGGCAAATGAGCAGATCGATGCAGTCGACATCTGCACGCCTCACTCGGAACATCACGTAGTGGCCATTGCCTGCTTAAGCGCCGGTGTTAACATAATGGTTGAGAAACCTTTCGGGGTCACCATAAAAGCAAGCAAGGCCATCATCGCTGCTGCCGAGAAGAGCAATAAGATCACAGCTACAGCTGAGAACATCCGTCGAGGATTGAGTCAGCGGACTTCTTACTGGCTCCTAAACGAAGAAAGGGCGTTAGGAACACCTCGTCTATTCTACGCTCAGCAGGTGAATTGGGAGGACCCATCAGCTGAGAGGAATTGGCATTGGAGGGTCGATAAATGGCTCGGGGGTGGAGGAATGGTCATGGATAGCGGGGCCCATTTCTGCGATACGATTCGCTACTTGTATGGTGATCCGGAGACCGTCTATGCGAGGGTTCAGCAACTCGATAAATGGCCTCACAGGAAGGGGAATGAAATCGTCATGGATGCCCGAGAGGATACGTGGTTTGCAACTATTGTCTTCAAGAGCGGGGTTACGGGTTTCTGGAGCTGGACGATGGCTGCACCTGGATACAATTTCATAAATGTCGTCCATTATGGAAGCAAGGGTTGTATCCTTGACCACGGCGATGCGTTTCATGGGCCCTTTGGAAACGCCGAGATAATCACTCAGGAAGGGGTCAAGAGGAGCATCATTCCGATGTCAGAGATGCAGCGCAAGTTCCTAGCTCAGTTGGATCCGGTGAGGAAGAACGCTCTGTTCCCATACGGATTCACGGATGGCGTGGTGATCGAGTGCTATGACTTCCTTGATGCCGTAGAGAAGAAAAGGAGACCAGAAGTTGATGGTGAGACTGGAATGAAGGCAAAGGCGATCTGCGAATCCATATTTGAATCGGCATACATCGGTCAAGCCGTGCGCTATGATGATGTCCTAAATGGAAAAGTTGAGGGATATCAAAAGGCCATTAATGAACACTGGGGCCTAACGTCTAAACTGTATAATGATAGAACAAAGGTGTAATCTGACGGCCTTTGGCAAAATACTGGGCATTCTCAGCGCAATCGTTGCCTATCCATTCATAGTATTGTCTATTGCTATTTCACCATGGTTCAATCTCTTCGACAACGCATTAAGTGATCTCGGTAATGTAGCGCAACAAGGAGGCACAGCATGGATCTATAATGTGGGATTAATGCTCACAGGCTTATTTGCGACATTATTTGCTATCATCGCATCTGTTCAGCACCCCTTATTGAGATATCGTGTATGGACGATGCCGCTAACAGCTACGGGAATCGATCTTGCCTTAATTGGCTTCTTCCCGGAGAATGCTGGCAGGATTCATGGATTGGTATCTGTGATATTTTTCGCGTTGATAGCTATCACAATGCTCATCTACAGCTATTCTTCGTGGCCACTTGGATCCCCCCGCATCGGAGCTTTGGCTCTTGCCTTCGGAATAGCTTGTCCCATTGTCTGGTTTGTGGAGTGGCCATGGCATGGTGTGGCAATACAAGAGACAATCACCGCTACGATGATGGCAATTTGGCTTATTTTAGTATCATTGAATAACATTTAGTGAATATCACAGCAGTTGGTTAAATTACTGGTCAGCATGTAATTCGAGATCAACGATTTTAAGTTATTATACGGTCCAAATTACATGACCCAAATAATATTTGTCCTGATCCTTTATTCGTCCCAAACGATAAATAAGCTAGAATTCTCCCCCCTCGTGCGTGGAAACGGGCCGCGTCATAATGCATGTCGATATCGATTACTTTTTCGCTCAGTGTGAGGAAATAGTGAATCCACTCCTTAAGGAAAAGCCCGTTGTGATCTGCGTCTATTCCGGAAGGAGCGAGGATAGCGGCGCCGTTAGCACTGCAAACTACATCGCGAGAAAATACGGTGTCAAGTCTGGTATGCCTATAGCGTTTGCAAAGAGAATGCTCAAAGATATCGATGCAGCCTTTCTACCTGTAAATCGCGAGTTATACGAGGAAATCTCGAAAAGGGTAATGAATATCTTGAGGAGGAATTCCGATAGGATCGCGCAGGAGAGCATCGATGAAGCCTTTTTAGATGTCTCAAAGAGAGTAGGTGGGGTCTTCAAGTCGGCCGAGATGCTGGCGTATTCGGTAAAAGAAGAAATAAAGAAGAATGAGCATTTAACCTGTTCCATTGGCATCGGACCCAATAAGGTCATCGCGAAAATCGCTTCAGATTATCGTAAACCAGACGGTCTGACTGTCATCAGACCTGATGAAGTTAAGTCATTTCTCGATCCATTGCCTGTTGATAAACTATACGGGGTCGGGAAGAAGACCTCCAAGAGACTGCAGGACCTTGGGGTAACGACGATAGGGGACTTAGCGCACTATGATGCTGAGCGGTTGAAACAGATCTTCGGAGGAAAAATTGGTTTGTATTTTCATCGTGCCGCTAATGGAATGGATGAAGAACCTGTTCAAGAGAGGGAGATGGTTGAACAGGTTAGTAGAATAATTACCCTCAAACAAGATACACGTGATCCTGTGATCATATCTTTGGAGCTCGATAGAATATGCTCCGACATTCGCGCACGACTTATCGAGGAGAACCTCCTCTATAGATCGGTGGGCATATTGGCAATAGACAACAAACTCGAAATCCGTTCCAGGACGAAGACGCTCGAACGCCCATCAGAAGACCTAGAGATGATCAGGGGAACTGCGCGAGAGCTCTTGTTAAAGTTCTTAGAGGAGGAGGGGGATGTGGTCTTGAGGAGATTTGGTGTAAAGGTTTCTGGCCTCTTGAGGAAGGCCAAAAAGGGGTCTTTAACAAAGTTCCTCGAGTAGGCCTCGGTCCACTCGATATGTGCAAGCTCGGCATGGTCACAGTAGCTCTCAGAAAGGCAAATATCCATCTTCAGTTCTGAGGGACAAGCGAGAGCTGATAGGTGAATAGTTGTATGAAGGGACAGGTGAATGTTGGGGTCGTCGGTCTCGGCATGGGCATGAGCCACATAAGTGCTTTTGGTGGTTACTTGGAGAGGGTCCCCGTTGACCGAAGGACTCGGGTCTTGGCAAAGAACGAACCCGGGGAGAAGGGCGAGAAGATAATCCCAGAAGCAAACCTCGTAGCGATATGCGACTTAAAGACCGAATCACTCAGGAAGGTCGCCGAACTCTATGGCGTTAAAGCCTACTCATCATATCTCGATATGATCAACGATCCCGAGGTTGAGGCAGTGGCCATCGCCTCACCATCATTCGAGCATGCCCCAATGGCTATACTTGCGGCTCTCAACGGAAAACATGCGCTCGTTGAGAAACCAGTTGCGACAGATCTGAGCGCTGCTGAAAGGATGGTAGAGGTCGCTAAGAGGAATAAGGTCAAGCTCGCGTGTATATTCCAGAGCAGATTAGATCCGGTGAATATTCAGATGAAGAAGGACATCGAGCGCGGGAAACTCGGCAGGATATTCCTGCTCGAGGGAATAGTGAAGTGGTGGAGGGACGACAAGACATACTATCATCAAGATAAACAAGTCGAAATGTGGAAGGGCACATGGTATGGAGAGGGAGGTGGGGCGTTAGCAAATCAGGGGATACACACCGTAGATCAAATGTGTTGGCTCATGAACTTTGAAGTCGAAGAGGTCTTCGGCTATTATGACAGGGTCTTCCATATGATCCAGGCTGAAGATTTCACAGCAGTCCTCTTAAGGTATAGAAATGGTGCTGCAGGATACATCACATGCACTACGTCTATGAGCCACCAGGATCTACAGGAGACGAGAGTTTCCGTCTACGGAACTAAAGGAACTCTCTCAAGGATCGGGGATCATTTAATGAGGAGGATTCAAGATGAGCCCGATGCCCAAGGGGCCGAAGAGGTGAAAAAGCAGAAGGACACATTAACTGTCCAGGTCATGTCGCCTCACACAGAACAATGCAGAGACTTCATTCATGCAATAATAGAGGATAGGGACCCAATTGTTACTGGTGAAAGCGCAACCAAGGCACTTGAGATCGTCAAAGCGGTCTACCTGAGTTGCCAACAGAATGAACCAGTAAAGTTACCCCTAAAAAGATATTTCTAACTCCCATGCGTTTTATCGCTTCATTAACCTAAATGAAGGATATTGGGCTAACCAGCTATTCATGCCCTCTGCATTGGATTTGAAGCTCACTTTCCGGAGGGCTTGATTAATCCTGATCGGCCGATTACTGAGAGGAGGAAGAAAGAGGGGGGATAGGTATAAACACATGAATCGAGTATTCAAAGGACGAATCCTTGCGAAATGGCGATTTAGGTGAGCACTGACTATCCATTAAAAGGGAAGGTCGCTGTTGTTACTGGCGGCGGAGGGGTGATCTGTTCGGCTATAAGTCTGGCCATAGCTGAGAGAGGGGCTTCTGTAGCAGTTCTGGATGTGAGGGAAGATGCTGCCGTGAAAGTGTCGAGGATGATAGCGAAGAAGGGCGGATCATCGATGCCTGTAAGGGCTGATGTGACATCCAGAGAGAGCACCAAGGATGCGCTCGATAAAATCCGCAGGCAACTAGGACCTTCGGATATACTCATCAATGGCGCTGGTGGTAATCTCGTAGAGGCCACCACAAGCCCTGAGAGATCCTTCTTCAAGCTACCTATAGAGGCTGTGCAGGCTGTTATGGGACTCAACTTCATTGGCACATTCATATGCTGTCAGGTTTTTGGAGAGGAAATGGCCAAGAAGGGCTTTGGGAGCATTGTCAATGTTTCATCCATGAACGCATACAGGCCCTTAACCAATATCGCAGCCTACTCAGCATCAAAGGCGGCAGTTACGAACTTCACTCAGTGGCTTGCAGTACACATGGCTCAGAACTATTCTACCAAAATTAGGGTCAACGCCGTGGCTCCAGGATTCGTGGTGACCGACCAGAATAGGTTCCTATTGGTCGACATGAAAGGCGAACTCACAGAGAGGGGAAAGAGAATAGTTGAACATACACCAATGGGTAGGCTTGGCGAACCAGGAGATGTCGTTGGCCCAGTACTATGGTTACTGACAGACGAAGCCGCATTTATAACTGGAGTAGTAATGCCTGTAGATGGTGGTTTCTCGGTCTTCAGCGGTGTCTAGCATAAAATTGTTTATCGATAAGATAGATATACGATAATAACTAAGTTATGTAATCATTCCCCTTGGTGGCTCTTTCATTTTCGGTTGCATTGGTATTTCGCCAAACATTTGCTCATAGTGTTTAATATGTTCTCCCATCCACATCCAGATATTCTTAAACTGACTGGGAGATACGTGCACTTCCACCTGTAATTCCCTAACGATCTTCTTCAACTTTTGCGTGCCAGGATAAGGTTCTTCAACCGTCTCGGGTTCGAAGCGATCCAAGAAGAATATCATCTTACCATCATTTGGATCCAATCCGCCAAAGACCCCCGTGGCATACACATACTTGTAGTCCGGAGCCTTTGCATCTTCAAATTTCGGTGGAACGACTATCTGCTGAGGTTTACTTTCTGACAAGTCCATATCGCCATTACGGTTGTATCTAATGAAATATATCTTTTTCCCGAAAGTCTACCAATGACTTTTGTAAATTTGTAGAGTGCCAAGTACCTTCGTCTGAGAACACTTTTGGGGTATTGCCTCCTTCTTAATCATGTCTTAATGATGTCGTCATCTGTGGCTCCGACTTTCCTCAGAACTTGATAGGACCAGAGGGTATTACCGACCCCATGTACGCAATGTGTATCGCTACCAATAGAGAACCTCACTCCTTCATCAAAACCGTGCTTTATGAAAGTAGTATATTCTAGAGTAAAACGATCAACCGCGGAGCGAGGAAACCACCAACTCATTCCACTCATCACCTCAAGATATTTATTTCCCTTTATTGCCTCTTTTATAAGATGATCTAAAAGCCAAGTATCGATGTCACTGAACAACTTGAATTGCTCGAACCGACCGAGATTGAGAGGATGCGCGATGATATCGACCTCAGGATTTTTACAGATAGCACTATATATCTTGGCAAAATAATCGAGTATCTCCTTCTTGCTCAATCGATCGAGGTCGCTAGTACCTTCTCCAATGGAATCTGCAAGTATGAGATCAATACCGTGTAGATCCTTGTTGATAGTGGGGATGGTGTCTCCTATGGGATGGATTTCCAATCCCGCTAAAACTCTCGTAGAGGTGCTCTTGGACATATTCCCTATCTCACCAATATATTCGGTAAATCTCTCTGTTCCGATCATATGATAATGGTCAGTTATCGCTATCGCCTCCAACCCATTGGATTCAGCTTGTCTGATAATATCCTCGATGTTGCTAGTGCCGTCTGAATAAAGTGAATGGATGTGCAGGTCTATGTTTGGTATTTCTTTCCTCATCGTTATCCATGCTGATCCTCAATGACTTTCTATAAGCTTTTACATGTGATACTAAACAAATGAAGTTCAAGGTTACTGAACAGAAGCAGATGGTAGAAGAAGGCGATACGGCCTTCTAGGCATTGCTCTGATGCATCTTGGTCTCACTCCGCTTCTTCCCGAATATCCAAGGGACTAGCAGAATCGCAGAGGAAAACGAAATGGCTGAAGACAAGAAGAACATCGTACTGAGACCTGCATAGTCGGAGATCAGGCCACCAAAGTAGGGTCCAGGGGCTGTGCCCAAATAATACGATAAATTATACAATCCAGCAAAAAAGCTTCCCCTCCTTCTCCCCCCTAAGCTGGAGCTGGTCGCCATTCCCGATACAGTGAATACAGCATATAGAATGCCTCGAATCCCTTGAACGAGGATATATGTGTAGAGGTTCGTCACAATACCATAAAGCCAGTACACTGCTGCAAGACCAGCCTCGCCGATGGCTAGAACGGAGAAGCTTCCAATGCGATCACAAAGTAAGCCGCTAAGATACATGGAAGGCACTTCGCACATAGCGCCTATCGCTATTACGATTCCCAAGAGGAATGTCCCCATTCCCAATTGAGAAAGCGATATCGTAAGGAAGGAAGATGCAGCTCCCATGCCCACGCAGGCGAGGAAAACGCTCAACATGAAAATAACCATAAGGACAGGAGATTGCTTAGTCTCCTCCTTCGGAACGATCGAGATCGCTTCATCTCCTTTCCTCTTGGCCTCCGGTAGAACGATACTAACCAAGAATCCGATGATCGACAACTCGAATGTAATGGCAAAGATACTCCTCAGGTTTTCTATTGCTAACCATCCTGTCAGGACACAAGAGATGGCCCAACCTCCTGAGCCAAACAGCCTATACCTCCCCAAAGACCTGCCAAGCTCATCCCTTTCCGATTGATCCGCCACAATTGATTGGGCAAGGGGCATGAAACCAGACAGGGAGAAGCTCATTCCAATGTACCAGATGGATAGGCTCAATACATCTCGTGACAGAAGCAACATGAAGCTGAACATCATCCTAGCGAGCATGGCGAATGAGATGATTAACTTCCTATGTTGAATTCTGTCTGCGATCGCACCGATGATTATTTGTGGGAATGAGGAGAGGATGGATCCGATGGTCATGATAGAGCCTATTGTGCCAAAAGTTAAGCCCAATGACCTCAGGTAGACCCCGAAGAAGAGGTAGAAAGGAGCCATAGATGCCCAGACTAGGCCTCCCAAAGGAGCTATCCAGAAAGCACTTTTCCTGTGATCTTGCGATGCCAGGGGCCTTGTCCCAGCTTAAGCGAGATTTATACTTGTCCATTTATAATCACTCCTACTATCTTGCCTAAACACTCGGATGAACGCTAGAAAGAGGCTTGGTTCCGATACTTGCGTTATTAAAGCATAGTTAGGTTTTTAAATTCTATTTAGATGCCCGTGATGAATGCTCTGCTATGTCTTCACCACGGGTCAATGTAATCTCAAATGCGGATATTGTGGGGGAAGCTTCGCACAAGAGACAGTCCCTTACGAGGTCACATACGATGTCGATGATTTGGCACTATTTCTCGATGGCGCTAAAGATCTCTCGATCACATTTTATGGTGGCGAGCCACTGCTCAATCCCTCTTGGGTCAAAAAGGTTATGGATAATGTAGATGCAGACCACTTTGCAATCCAAACGAATGGGCTTCTACTAGATAAGCTTGAAAGGGATTACTGGTTGCGTATCGACACTGTCCTACTCTCGATCGATGGCGATAAAACTGTAACGGACTACTACAGGGGGAGGGGCGTTTATGACACCATCATCGGTTCAGCTTCTAAGTTGAGGTCCATGGGGTTCGAGGGTGATTTGGTGGCTAGGATGACAGTCTCGAGGATCAGCGACATCTACCGCGACGTTAGGCATTTGCTCTCCACTGGACTATTCGATCATATCCATTGGCAACTTGACGCAATCTGGGGGTCTGAATGGAGGGGATTCGACCAATGGCTCAACCGAGCCTATAAGCCAGGCCTTGGGAGTCTGATGAGGGAGTGGGTGGACAAAGCTGCATTGGGGGACGTCACTGGAATTGTCCCCTTCAAGTCTATAGCGCTGGCATTACTGAATAAGCAAAGACTCGGGGCACCACCATGCGGGGCTGGCTGGGGATCATTATCCATTAACACAAACGGGGAGGTATTGGCCTGTCCCATAGCAGTCGATGTATCGTGGGCGAGATTGGGCTCCATCCGATCTTCATCATACGAGGATCTGTTGGGGAAAACCACAATCGGAGAACCTTGCACAAATTGTTCATATTACAGCCTTTGCGGTGGCAGGTGCCTCTATGCGCATCACGAGAGGCTTTGGGGGATGGATGGCTTTAATGCCTTATGCAGGACGACAATCGACATGATCGAACTCCTTAAGGGGTTTATGCCCCTAATCGAAGATAAAGTGCGATCGGGGGCATTGAAGATTGCCCAGATCGAGTATCCACCTTATCTGAATAGTGTTGAGATAATCCCCTGATCCGCTTCAAGTTCGAAGGCCCATGACGCAAACCATTTGAGCACATGGTATATGTCATGATGGAATACTGCTTGCATTTGGATAGCCTCATAGAGTTTATAATATGCGTGCATAATAGCATCTATGATAGAGGCGAGGATGATTGGTGAAAGAGATAGAGGTTATCTGCTGCGGGAACATCCTAGCCTCCGATGACGGGATTGGCCCTGTAATAGCTAAGGAACTCCAATCCCTCAGTCTTCCCGGAAATGTCGAAGTTATAGACGCTGGTACCCCAGGTCTTACGCTCTTGGATATGATTCTGGGGGCACGCAAGGTGATAATAGTGGATGCGACAATTACGGGGGCAAAACCTGGTACGATTCATAAACTTAATCTAGATCAGCTCGAAACTGCTAGGAAGAAAGAAATATCGCTCCATAACCTCTCCTTAGTTGAAGCGTTGAATATAGGCCGTGAAATTTTTCCAGAAAAGATGCCCGATGAACTGATAGTGATTGGCATCGAAGCAGAATCGACCGAAAAGCCAAAGATCGGATTGACGCAGGGCGTTGAAAAAGCCGTGCCCAAGGCCGTTGAGATGATCCTATATGAGATCCGGAAATCCCCCTCCTGCTGTCGAAGAGTCATTTAGAACTGCCCTGATTGCAATAATAAATTACTCCATCCGAATAAAGTCGCATTTAACTGGGCTAATCGGATGTCATGCAGGAATAACCGAGGACTTGCGAGAAGGTAGAGAAGATAAGCGTAATTATTGTAAGTAGAATTTATATAGCGGCTTTCAAGGTCCTCTACTGCCGGAAGTAGGAATTAATTGTCGCTTGGCAGGTATTGTAAAGCGTTCTATGAAGCTTCAGTTTCCTTAACGTCCTCTCTGGAACTCCGGGATGTTCTTGAAGACCTTGTTAGAAATGCGGCTGAGGGAATGAATGTAAAGGCCGCGTCGATCAGGCTTCTGGACGAGTCTGGCAAAAAGCTAGAGCTCGCTGCAGCATACGGATTGAGCCAGGAGTACCTGAGCAAGGGACCGGTTGAGCTCGAGAAGAGCCTCGTAGACCGGGAAGCTTTGGAAGGGAAGCACGTGATCGTCTCCGATGCATCCAAGGACAATAGGGTCCAATACAGGGCAGAGGCGGAGAGGGAAGGGCTGAAATCGATCCTCTGTGTCCCCTTGAGGACCTGGGAGAGGTCACTAGGAACACTCAGGGTATACACCTCAGTTAAACAGGACTTCGCTCAGGAGGAAGTACTCTTCCTGATGGCTCTTGCAAGAATTGGAGCTGCCGCCATAGAGAACTCGAGGCTATATGGAGATTTGAGCAGGGATCACGCTTCCCTGAATAAGCTCTTCGAGTTATCCAAGGCGATGAATTCGACCCTCGAGCCGAGGGAGGTCTTCAACGTAATCACTAAGAATGCGGCAGAGGCCATGGGCGTAAAGGCCGCGTCGATCAGGCTTCTGGACGAGTCTGGCAAAAAGCTAGAGCTCGCTGCAGCATACGGATTGAGCCAGGAGTACCTGAGCAAGGGACCGGTTGAGCTCGAGAAGAGCCTCGTAGATGGAGAGGTCATTCGTAAGGGCGAACCCATATCGATCAATGTCCTAAAGGACAGTAGATGGCAGTATCGGGAGGAGGCCGAGAGGGAGGGTATATCATATGTCGTATGCGTTCCACTGATGAGGGTTGGAACGGCCATCGGTACTTTGAGGATTTACTCGGAGAAGGTCGTGCAGTTCGATCAAGGAGATATAGCCTTTCTTTTATCATTAGCCAACAATGCGGCTATAGCCATATACAATGCAAAGCTATACAGGTTTGTCAGGACAAATTGGGAGAGACTGAGTAGGGAAGTATTGGAACTCCTTGGTAGGGATGTTATCTGACAGGTAATGGATATCACAGCCCCCCGCTATTTGCTTTCCAAGTCCTTAATGTTGAACGTTCAAGGTGATCAAGACGAGCCAAGACTACAGATCCGCAGTGAGCGAGATAGTCGCAAAATACAGCGGATCTAAGAGCTCATTAATAGCCATCCTACAGGATATACAGTCTAGGTTCAACCACATCCCGTTTGAGAGCGCACTGGAGGTCTCAGAGAAACTGGGAATTCCACTGAGTGACATCTACGGTGTAGCCACATTCTATCATCAGTTCAGGCTCAAGCCTCAAGGAAGACACCTGATATCCATGTGTATGGGCACCGCATGCCACGTGAAAGGGGCTCCGATCAACTTTGATGCGTTGAAGGAGAAAATAGGGATCGAAGGGGACGAGGAAACAAGTCCAGACGGTAGATTCACAATACAGAGGGTCAGGTGTATGGGCGCATGCAGCCTGGCTCCGACGGTCAGAATTGATGGCGACATATATGGGAAGGTAAAGCTAGATGGTCTCGATGAGCTCCTCAGGAGATATCTGTGAGGTGGCATAATTGAGCGAAACAGGAGAGTTCACGATGAGGGTTGGCATGGGGACCTGCGGTCAGGCAGCTGGTGCTGAACAAGTCTTCAAGGCTTTGAAGGAGCACATGGACAAGACTGGTATCAAAGGATCGCTCATCTCTGTAGGATGTTCTGGAACATGCTATCTCGAACCGCAGATCGAGCTTTCAAAGCAAGGCTTTCCATCAGCCATTTATGCGAATGTCATGCCTGACGATGTCTCCTCGATCCTCAGTTCTTACCTGTCAGGATCGGTTGAGGGCGCCGTGGCTCTTCGGGAAAAGCTTGGCCTTATGAAAGGAGAGGCGAATGTCCCTCTGTTCGATGAGCTAGATTTCAATAAGCTACAGATCAGGCGAGTTACTGCTAATTGTGGCAAAGTAGATCCAGAATCCATCGATGACTACATTGCCTTCGGAGGATTCGAGGGGCTTAGGAAGGTTTTGAGCATGAAGCCAGAGGAGGTCATAGACACTTTGAAGGCTTCGGGCCTGAGAGGCAGAGGCGGTGCTGGCTTTCCGACATACCTCAAGTGGCTCATATGTCGTCAAGCGGTGTCGGAGAAGAAATTCGTGATATGCAACGCAGACGAGGGCGACCCTGGGGCATTCATGAACAGAATGGAGGCCGAAAGCGACCCTTATCGGGTTGTAGAGGGGCTCATCACAGCCGGATATACGATAGGCGCACACGAGGGTTTCTTCTTCGTGAGGGCCGAGAAACCACTCATGGCCTTAAGGTTGAGGAGAGCTGTTGAGGAGTCGAGAAAACGTGGGCTCTTGGGGAACGATATACTGGGCTCTGGCTTCTCGTTCGACGCCCAAGTGATCCTGAGTGCAGGGGCATTTGTATGCGGCGAGGAGACCGCCATGATAGCTGCAATAGAGGGCAGGAGGGCCATGCCGAGGCAGAGGCCGCCATTCCCGGCCACAAAGGGCCTTTGGGACTATCCCACCAACATAAACAATGTCGAGACCCTCTCCCAAATACCAGTGATCTTTCAGCTCGGCCCGCAGAAATACAGCGAGATCGGCTCTGAAAAGAGCAAGGGTACGAAGGTATTTTGCATCGCAGGCAAGGTGCGCAGAACGGGCGCTGCTGAGGTTCCAATAGGCACGACCATCAGAAAGCTTGTCTTCGATATAGGCGGAGGGGTCTACGAGGGCAGGAAGTTCAAGGCCGTCCAGACAGGAGGGCCTTCAGGAGGCTGCCTTCCGGAGAAGTTCCTGGATCTGCCGCTGGACTACGAGACACTGCAAGCAGCTGGATCGATCATGGGCTCAGGAGGACTTATAGTGCTCGATGACGAGGTCTGCGCAGTCGACATAGCGAGGTATTTCCTGACCTTCACATCGAGCGAGTCTTGTGGCAAATGTGCTCCGTGCAGAGTTGGAACGAAGGTAATGCTTGGCATTCTCACAAGGATAAGCGAAGGGGAGGGCGAGATGGGTGACCTCGACGAGCTTAGGGGCCTTGCCGATGCCATGAGGGACACCTCCCTTTGTGCCCTCGGCCAAGGTGCGCCCAATCCCGTAATTACAACCCTCAAGTACTTCGAGGATGAGTATGTGGCCCACATACGGGACAAGGTTTGCCCGGCAGGTGTTTGTAAGATAGCTGGAAAGAAGGATGCAGTAGCGCAATGACCAAAGTAACGATCGACGGAAGGCAGATCGATGTTCCGGAGGCCACGACTATACTTGATGCCGCCGATAGGGTTGGGATCGCCATTCCAACCCTTTGTTACCTTAAGGACGTTTCCCCAGGTAGCGTATGCAGAATGTGCACAGTGGAGGTCGAGAAGGTCGCGAGGCTCGTTCCAGCTTGTTCCTACCCTGTGGCAGAAGGCATGGTCGTCAAGACGGAGAGTCAGAGGATCAGAGCTGCTAGGAGGATGGTGCTCGAGCTCATCTTGGCGAATCACGCCCAGAAGTGTCAATCGTGCAATCTCAAGGGCGGACAGTGCGAGTTCCTGAAGCTGTCCAAGGAATACTGGGTCGAGGGACTGCCCGTATGTAACGAGTGTAGGCTCAGCCCCGAGGCATGTTATCTGAACCGAGGCATTCTCTGCCTCGGACCTATCACACAACTCGGGTGCGAAGGGATCTGCACAACCCACGGGTACAGCTGCCAGGGATGCCGTGGGCCGATAAAACACTCTGAAGAGGGAATGAAGTTCTTTGAGAGGTATGGTTTCAAGATAGAGGACATCCTTTGGGCCGCAAGGAAGTACAGTGGCGGATCGCGATATTTTGATGAATTGTCCAGGAGCCTTGCGAAATGAGCAACATCTCCAAACAGATCTCGAGGATAGTCGGACACTCGAAGCTCGAGGTCGATCTGTCCGGAGGAAGTGTCAAAGACGTAAGGTTCAGAATCAATGAGGATGCAAGGTTCTTCGAGGCATTCATGGTTGGCCGAAGATACGAGGATGTCCCCGAGATCGTGACGAGGATCTGTGGTACATGCAATGCCAACCATAGGGTGACCTCGATCACGGCCCTCGAAGCTGCCTTGGGCATAGAGGTCAGTGAGCAAACTCAACTCCTTAGGAAACTCGTGCTATATGGTTCACTCATACAGAGTCATATGCTGCACCTCTATCTGCTCGTACTGCCGGACTACATCGGTGCAGATGACCTCCTCAACTCAGGGAAAACCGAATACATCAAGAGGCTCCTGAATCTCAAGTATTGCGGGAACAGGATGGTGCAGATCCTCTGTGGCAGACCCATACAGCTCATAGATGCTGTTGTTGGGGGGTTCAGTGTGACCCCCTCTCATAGAAAGATCGAGGAACTCCTGAGGCTTGTCAAAGAAACTAGGGCCGATGCAGTTGAGTCCTTCCACCTATTCAACAGCCTCAAGTTACCTGAGATAAAATCCACGGAGCAGTCTCACATAAGCCTCAGGAATGGTTCCGAGTACGCTCTGACCGGTCGCACCATCTCCCTGAATGGAAACGAGGATTTCAGGGTCGAAGACTACAGATCGAAGATCGATGAGTCGGTTGTGTCATATTCCACGTCCAAGAGGTGTAGGATCAAGGGCAGGAGCCTCTATGTTGGCGCAAGGGCTAGAGTCAGGGTAAATCGAGAGTGGATGAGCGATGAATCGAAGAACCTCGTCGCCTCGTTCGAGTCATCCTTGGATAGCCCCATGGGAAACATTCCCGCAAAGGCGGCGGAAGTATTGCATTGCTACGATGACTCGCTTAAGATCCTAGAAGAGCTGGTTTCCAGAGGGGTAAGGGAGGAAAAGCCGAAGGTCGGCGTCAAGGCTGGAGAAGGTGTTGGTGTGACTGAGTCAACGAGGGGCACGCTCATACATCACTACGCCCTCGACGAAAAAGGTTACGTCAAGTACGCTAATATCATAACCCCCACCACATTCAACTGCCAACACATCGAAGATACCCTGAGAAGCACTGTCCCTGAGCTTCTTGGATCTTCGGATATGGTCTTTCAGCTTGAGAGGCTCATCAGGGCGTATGACCCGTGCATAAGCTGTTCCAGCCATTTCCTGGACCTCAAGATTAGGAGTTGCTGAAGATGAGCGGTAAGATGAAGAGGGTTGCCTTCTTCGAGTTTGCCGACTGCGGTGGATGCGAACTTGCGGTCATCGAAAACTCCAAGGCCTTGGAACTCCTTGGAAAGGTGGAGATAGCATACTGGCTCCTCCTTGGCAAGACCGCCGAGGGCCCGTACGACATAACCCTCATCGAAGGAAGCGTCGTATCGGAACACGACGTTGAGTCACTGAAGCAAATAAGGGAAAAATCGCGCATTCTCGTGTCTCTCGGAGCCGATGCCTGTGTTAGTGGCATACCCGGCTTGAGGAGATTCGCTTCTAAAGACAATTTAAAGGGAATATACGGGAAGACGGAGCTGGAACAGAGGCCGATCGAGAATATCGGCCCCATAGATCAGTTTGTCAAGGTCGACTATATCCTGAGAGGGTGTCCGGTGGACGGACACCACGCCTCGAGGCTACTCGAGCTCCTTGTTGAGGATAGGCCGGTCGTGCAAGGCGAGAAGAGCTTCGACTACGTCAAGCCCAGATTCAGCGAGAACAATGCCGGTAGGGCGATAGTGCTCGATAACGAGAAATGCATCCTATGTGAGA
>Ga0315282_10005200_pt1 | contig 22260 bp, 29 predicted proteins | sample YL17G07_20_MG_FD_203693 | JGI IMG/M metagenome (GOLD analysis project Ga0315282, IMG submission 203693) | Sediment microbial communities from Yellowstone Lake, YNP, Wyoming, USA - YL17G07_20 | ecosystem: Environmental > Aquatic > Freshwater > Lake > Sediment | place: USA: Wyoming | collected... | reverse complement strand
TCTTGTTTCTTATTGGTGGAAAGACGGCTGGAATATAACAAGACAAGTTTTTCCGTATGTTGTTTTGGGTGTTGGCATCGGAGCCGTAATTCACGGGTTTGTCCCTGCAAGTTTAGTCGAAAAGTATCTGTCTTCAAAAGCATGGTGGACAATTCCAGTTGCGGTCTTGCTTGGGGCACCGCTTTATGCAAATTCAATCGGTGTCATTCCAATTATTGAAGCCCTAGTTAGCAAAGGAGTGCCCTTCGGAACTGTGATAGCATTTATGGCTGCTGTCGTGACGGTCTCACTTCCCGAACTACTGATTTTGAAAAAAGTCATGCGTTGGCAGCTTTTGGCAATGTTCCTTGGCATTACGCTCTTTGGGGTCATGATTATGGGATACATATTTAATGCCATTTTGTAAGGACGTGAAGGCATTGTGAGATTTATTTAGGAAGTAATTAATTTCATTTAGAGAAACACCACATTTATTTTTACACATAACAAAATAGATTTAAATGACATCAAGACTTCTTGAAGCAAAATCTGGAAAGAAAGTGATTTTACTCGGCAACGAGGCAATTGTGAGAGGGTCATTAGAATCTGGTATAGGTTTTTCATCAACTTATCCAGGCACTCCCGTCTCTGAAATAGGTGATACTTTTTCTGAAATTGCTAAGGAAGCAGGAATTTATTTTGAATATTCGACCAATGAAAAAGTTGCACTAGAAGCTGCTGCCGGAGCTTCTCTCTCAGAAGTAAAATCCTTAGTTTCTTTTAAAAATTTCGGACTGAACGTCGCTTCTGATTCTGTTTTTCCATTAGCATACACAGGAGTAAAAGCTGGAATGGTGATAGTCGTAGGAGACGATCCAAATTGCTGGAGTTCTGGTCAAAGCGAGCAAGATTCCAGATGTTACGCCAGATTAGCACATCTACCTATGTTAGAACCTTCCGATGCACAAGAATGTAAAACTTTTACCAAACTTGCATTCGAGATTTCTGAAAGATTCAAAACCCCAGTTTTTCTTAGACTGACAACTAGAGTAGCCCATGAAAGAGGTCTTGTAACTTTAGACAAGATTGTAAAAGGAAAAACTTCCGGAACTTTCATCAAAGACATAAAATACAAAAATTTTCCGCCGCATATAATGAAAACACACGAAGAGATTCACGATAAACTGGAAGAAATAGAAAAATTTTCTGAGGGAAAAGACGTGAACAAAATCATTTATCCAAATAAAGAGAGTAAACTTGGGATAGTAACTTCTGGATCTGCATTCTGCTATGTGATGGAAGCTTTTGATGATTTAGGAATAAAATTGCCAGTGCTAAAAATAGGATTAACTTATCCATTGCCAGAAAACCTGTTTAAAAAATTCATTAAAAACCTCAATGAAATTTTGGTCGTGGAAGAATTGGATCCGATTTTAGAGGATTCAGTTTACAAACTGGCTAAAGAGTTCAATCCAAAAGTTAAAATTTTTGGGAAGAATGGATATATACCAAAAGCCGGCGAATGTACAGAAGAGATCGTCATTTCTGCTCTTTGTAGATTAACAGGAAAAAAATATAAACTGAACTTCAAAACTCACAGAAAAAAATTCAGGAAGATAAAAATCGCAAGAAGATTACCTGTTCTGTGTCCAGGTTGTCCGCACAGAGCTACCTTTTATGCTGCAAGAGCTGTTGCCGGAAAAGATGCTGTTTTCGGTGGAGATATAGGCTGTTATATCATGGGAATTTATCCACCTTTGGAGACTCAAGATTTTATTTTTTCAATGGGTGCATCACAAGGTATATCACACGGAATTAAAAAAGTTAGTAAACAAAAAATAGTTTCGTTCATCGGAGATTCCACATTTTTCCATGCTGGAATTCCTGGGTTAATAAATATGGTTTATAATAAATCCAATCCTCTGGTGATAGTTCTTGATAATAGAATCACTGCAATGACCGGGCATCAACCAAACCCTGGAATGGGAGTTACTGGAATGGGTGAACAAACAAAAGAGATTGTAATTGAAGATATAGTGAAAGCATGTGGTGTGGAAAATGTAAAAGTAATTGATCCGTACAACTTGAAGGAAATGATGGAGGCAATAAAAGAATTTTTAAACAAAGACAAGGTCTCGGTCATAGTTTCTAAAAGACAGTGCAGACTACTTACTGTAAGGAAGATGAGAAAAGAAGGAATGAAGATTCCGAAGTTTGAGATAGATCAGACTAAATGCACCAGATGCGGAGAATGTGTGTACAATTTTGGTTGTCCGGCTATAATGAAAATGAAAGACGGCTCTTTCTTTATAGACAAGAATCTGTGTTGGGGTTGTGCAGTTTGTGTCCAAATCTGTCCAGCTAAAGCAATAGGTGCTTCGAGATGATCAAAGAATTCAACACTGTTATTACAGGTATAGGTGGTCAGGGTTCAATAACTCTAGCGATGATAATAGCTGAAGCGGCTTCTAAGAATGGTTATGATGTGAAAACTTCAGAACTTCACGGTTTGTCTCAAAGGGGAGGAACAATTCCTTGTCATGTTAGATTTGGCAAAAAAATATATTCTTCAGTCATTTTGGAAGGCGAAGCAAATTTGATAATCGGATTAGAGCCACTAGAAGCATTGAGGACTTGTTATTATGGTTCTAAACTTAATAAAACAGTTTTTCTAATCGACAACACACAAATAATTCCCATATCTGTTCCGGTCTGTAACGAGAAATATCCTTCTATGAAAGAGATAGTAAAGAATCTAAAAACATTTGGCAAGAAAGTGTTTGTTTTGGATGCTTCAAAAAAATCACTTGAACTAACTTTTAGTATAGTTTCATCGAATGTTTATCTACTTGGTTACGCTTCAGGAAAACGTCTAATTCCATTAAAAAGAAAATTCCTATTAGAGGGGATGAACGAAGTTTTACCAGGAAATTTATTTGAGACAAACAAAAAAGCTTTTGAGGCTGGTGAGAAAGATGCCCATTCCAAAAATTGATCCAAACAAATGTATAGGTTGTGGCAATTGTACGTACAACTGTCCGAATGTATTTAAGTTAGGAGATGACGGCAAGTCACATGTCATTGGTAAAGTCGGAGATTGTGATTTGAAAGAAGTCATAGAGTCTTGTCCTGTAGGAGCGATAAGCATCTCAAAAAAATAGAGAATAAAATATTAAAACTACTCGTCAGTAAAAAAAGTTGTCAAAAAACTTGGAATAAAAGCAGAGGTAAGACATGTGTATGACATGAATAAGATAATAGAATATGGTATTATGATGACACCAGCAGTCACTATAGATGGCCAAACAATGATTGAAGGCAAGATTCCAACGGAAGACGATGTTGAAAAAATAATTAAAAACATATGAATGTTAAATTTTTCAATCCCACATCAATCCCCCATCGATACCCCATCAATACCTCATCAACCCATCGTCAATCCCCATCTTCAATAGCGTACAAATTCTAAATCAGAGTCAGAAACAGCATTCGTTTTATACTTGAGCCATTGCGGCAACAGGAGCAGGAACTTGCAAGTTTACTTCTCTTTCTTTGCCATTTATTTTCATAAACAACATTATGACAACATAGAACAATTCTTTGCTTTGATAAATGTTCATCGTCGCATTCTTCACTTCAGCCAAACTTTCTTTGCTTATCTCAATACCACTCAACCTGCTTGCAAAAACTGAGGCATTGAATATCTCTACAGCAACAACTTTATTGTCTGCAGAAATGTCTACCACAAAATTGTCTATTTCCAAACTATCCTTTGCCTTTTCTCCACTGTACACATACAATACGTCATTCTCTTCGTCGTAGTCTACCTTCGCTTCTTTAGCCATTGTTCTAACACCTTTCTCCTTTTAATATTTTGGATATGAGTAGTTATAACATTAATACTCTTATCCTTTATAGAAACTACGATCCTCAAGTCATATTTGCCCGATTTCGAAAATAAAAGTGCATATCTGTGTCCCTGAATTTCTTCCCCTTGATTTTCAAATGATATCAATTTCTCTGGATTTCGCAAATTATCTCTGACTTCTTCTTCAGAAATGTCTCTTATTTGAACTTTAGGTTCGTAGAAATGTTTGCTGAATGTTATTGTTTCTACAGATTTGAGAATTTCCTGCATTTCTTGAATATTCATAAGTAATCTTTATGCACAGTCGCTTAAATCAACTTCCCAACAATACTCCATAAATACCTCATCAACCCTCATCGATGAGCATACTTATTAGCGTAGAAAATAAAAATTTACAGACAGAAGCAGTTCCCGATTTTTCCATAACGGCCTAGTATCTGCCTTAGCTTTGAAAAAAGAAAAATCCTAAGGATAAATTTAAGGTGAAATTTTAATGTTACTCTATCAGAAATATATGTATTTTAAATAGTTAATTGTTTACTAATTTTTTAGTGAAATTATGAGATACGTAAGTAAACCATTGGAACAAATTAGAAGAGGTTGGAACAATCCATTTTCATCTTTAATACCATTGATGTCTTTAGGTGTAGCCGTACCAGTCGCTTTCGTAAATGCTGCCCAAATTACAAGTTATTCTGCAGAAGGTTATAATGATCCAATGGCTAAATCACTTATTTATGGTACAGTAGCAGCATTACCAGTTATTTTAGTAGCAGGTAAAATTATTGCATCTTACTTGTTAGGATCATTAGAAGAATAAATAATCATAGATTTATTTTTTCTTTCACTGTATCAAAAATTAGTTTTCCTGAAAATTTTAGCAGTTTTTTAAACATTCCTGGATCTTTAAGTATAGCTTGAGGTCCCAAGTGTAAAGCTATACTGCAAAACACTTGCCAGAATTGCATTTCTACCTCACTCATATTTTCTGGTTTCATCAACACATTCGTTCCATCGTATTTGTACCAATCATAAGAAAATATTTTCTTCTTTTCCATATAGTATACAGGAGTTCCTGGTAAGGGAATCATCAAAGCAAAAGATACAAAATCTACACCCAAATTTAGGCATAATGAAAGAGTTTTCAATATCGATCTTCTCGTGTCCTTGTGGCAGAAAACTATGCCTGCTGTTACTATCATATCACACTCTTTAGCCAGTTTAATTGCATTAACAATTTGAGAAACATTAATTCCTTTTTGATAATAATTTAAAATATTTTGGTCGGCAGATTCAATACCATAGTAAATTAATTTGAAGCCCGCTTTCCTTAAAGTACTCAGTAACTCACGATCAACATTATCTACTCTACCATCAAAATGAAACTTGACATCGAGTTTTTCATTAATAATCATCTTTGCTATTTCAAGTGCTCTTTTTTTATTCAAGATAAAATTATCATCGACTATTTCTATGGTTTTCACTTTGAACTCATCAACTTGATACTTAATTTCATCAAACACTCTTTTAGCAGAATGCGCTCTCCAAAACTTACCACACATCAAGCTCGAGGAGCAGAAAATGCATTTGTATGGACAACCTCTACTGCTTAATATCATACCATAACCAGACTTGAATGATGATTTTTTGATGGGTGTTAGTTCCCACGCAGGGAATGGTACTGAATCAATGTTTTGAATAAATTTTGCATCTTCAGTTCTTTTGAGATGACCATTATTTTTAAAACTTATGCCAGAAACATTCTTTAAATTTTTATTTTTTTCTAAACTGTCTAAGATGTTTACCAAAGTTTGTTCGGCTTCCCCTCTAGCAATAATATCAATATAAGGGCACTCTTTGAATGAAATCTCATCAGTAAAGGTTACATGAGGACCGCCGACAATAGTTGGCAGATTTAGCTCTTCTTTAACTAATTTAGCAAGAGAGAAAGCATCTTTTATGTTTAATGTAAATCCTGTCAAACCCACAATATCAGGTCTTTCTTTCTTTATTCTTTTTATGGTTTGCTTTGGATTCAGTTCCAAAGTCTTTGCATCTACTATAGAAACTTCATGGCTCGAATTCTCCAATAAATATGATGCGAGATACGGATATGTTAAGTTTGGTACTTGACGACCAACCAATTCTTTAAACAATATATCTAAAAATCCGGGTTTTTCTTTAAATGATGGAGGATATACAAGACAAATTTTCATAAAAGTAATTATCTTTTTCAATTATCTATATTTTCATAAATTCTTCATATAGAATATGGCTTCTTGAAGATTGTATTGACGTAGAAAGTGTTCATATGCCCCTCTCCAATTTATACGGGGGCAACATAACCTTGGGATAAACTCTCTTTCTACAGTATTTTTGAATTCTCTTGCAAGTATGTATGAGTTTGTTCTCATAATTTTTTAAAGCATTTTTAATTATTAATGTTTTCACATTTTCATACTTTTATTAGGTTCCATTATATTTTAATTTAGATGACACCGCATCCCCACTACATCACATCAGATAACAGCAAGATACTTATACATGAGACATACATAATATTCTCAGAAGATTTTAGTTCAAGATTTTTCCAGAACGGCCTAGTATCTGCCTTAATTTTAGAAAAAGAAAAATCCTAAGGATAAATTTAGGGTGAAATTTAAGGTAAATTTTAAACATGAAAAAATTTAAATTAAAATTAAATGGAAATTAAAGAATTCCTATTACTTCATTAATTAATCTTTGTTGCGATTTTTCATACGAACTCACAACTGTATCAAAATTTTTTAATGATGATGAGCATAAAAGCTGCCACAAATGAGACTGCTGCACCATAGACGAAGGCTAAGTTTGGTGATACAAAAACCCAAATTGTTCCAACAACAAAACTCGAAATGAAGTCTCCAATTCCATCAACAGTGTTCAGAACCCCATAGCCAGTTCCTCTTATATGAGATGGGAGAAGGTCGGCTGCATATGCTTTTTCAAGCGCTGTGTAGCCTGCTGCACTTATTCCAGATAAAATGAAAAGGATCATGAAATAGTAAAAATTTGTCGTAGTGTAAATGAACCCAAGCGACACTATGCCAAACAAGAAGAACCCAACAAAAGCTAATAGAATTTTCTTACCAATCTTATCGCTTATTGATCCGACTGTATAATCTGCAATTGCCTGAGCGACATTTCTTATGGCATAGAGGAAGACGGCAATGCTTCCAGCTATCAGTAGTCCGTTTGCTGGTGTCAATACTTCTTGTACTCTCAACAACAGTAAAGTTCTGTTAAAATTGCCTATCCCAAAAATAAACATTACTAAAGCAAATAGCTTGAAATTGGGTGGAAGTGTTTTTAAGTGAAAGAAAAGTCCTTGTACTTTCTTTTTTATTCTGGATTTTTGCTCCTTCACGCCAAATGCGATTGCGATAACTGCCAATGCGCCTGGGATAAAGGAAAGATAGAAAATGTTTCTTATGTCTATAAGAGTTAGAAGGAAAAACGCAAGGAGAGGGCCAATTATTGCCCCCAGCGTATCCATGGCTCGATGAAATCCGAACGCATGCCCATAAAACCTTTTATCAACAGAATCTGCAAGCATTGCATCTCTTGGAGGTTCTCTCGTTCCCCTTCCAACCCATGCAAGAACCCTATAAAAAAGAACTTCTATCCAATTTGTTGCAAATCCTATAAGTCCGACAAAAAAACCGGTAAGAACATACCCCAATACTGTGAGAGGTTTCCTTTTTCCGATTTTGTCGCTAAACCATCCGGAGAATGTTTTCATAAAACTTGCTAATCCATCGGACAAACCGCTTATTATTCCAAGAAGTTGCGGGGCAAGAACAGGCCCAACTAGAACTGTTAAAAAGGTCGGCAATGCAGAAGTTGCCATCTCATGACTAGCATCGCTGAACAGACTTGTAACTCCCATTGCTGCAACATTTCTATTCAACCATTTTTTATTCATCATTTCACCCCACACTGTGCAGAAGTAGAAGCTATCAGCCATTTGGGCATTTGACGGCTAGCCTCATAGCCTTATTATAATTTATTTTGTTTTCTTATTAATATTTCTAGTTTATCTTTGATTTTCTTTCGGGTATTTCCAGATTTTTTGTACGCAGAATTGTTATCGAGACAAATGTTCTTTTTGGGGGTCAAATAGCAAATTAAAGTAGTTGTTGAATCAAATAAAAATTAAGGTGATGAGGCTCACCTTTAACCGCCGCGGATACGGCTGATAGCTTCTTCTGACTGAGAGTGTTGTTGATGAAAATTAACGTAGAAAGGATAAGAGATGATGTTATTGAAGAATTTGTGGGTATAGAGGAATTCTGTCATATAGTGAATTTCTTTTTTTCTAAACTTTACAATATCGAAACATTTAGGGAGAAGTCAAAATATTTTACAATCTCAAAACAAGTAGTGTTCTTTGCCTTGCAGAGGTCGTTAGGTAAGCTGGAAACTATCGAGAAAAAGATTGAATATCTTGTTCTGATAGAGACCATAGATAAAGAATTTTTAGACAGGATAGTTGCTATCAAGAAAAGACTTCAGCATCTGGAGGCGCTTTACAACAATAATAAAATAAAGGCAGTTATTGAGGAATTGAAAGAAATCGGCAATGATATTGATGGAATGAAAACAGAGTTCAAGGTTCAGCTGCGGTGATGAAAATGCAACAGCTGTTTGAGATTAATTTAAAAGTGAAGCGAATTGATGTCGAGAAACATTTAGATGAATTTTTTAAACTGGGATGGTCTCGAGATAGTAGTGGTTTCAGAAAAATGGACGAGAAGCATGATGTGGCGTATGTCTTAGACGTAAAAACTTCGTTTAGTCTTAGGTGTTTAATTGGGAATCTTTTTCCTTTAGACGAAGAAGAATGGGCTGGCGAAGATTACGAAGGAAGGGAACAATTAGTTGAGTCTGCAATAGCGGAAATAGAAAAGTTGCCATTTAAGTTTGAGATTGATTCGATAGTGAGAAGGGTGAGGTATGTCAAATGAAATTAATCATGCTTCAGTAAGGATGAATACTGGGTAGGTGACAAACCAAAATGCAAGTCGATATTTTAAATACTGCACTTGTCCCAGTCTTGCTCGCATTTTCTGTCATTGAATGGTTAATTATATTTTTAGAAACATATCGCCATTTTCCCAAAATGGAAGAAAATAAAAGAATTAAGAATAGCATTATTGATGCTACTACTTTTACTTCTGTTGTATTCATTATCCTCTATTTTTTTATGTACTTGTTATTGCAGATTATCGGGTCTTGATTATAAAGATTAGGATTTAATCAACATACCTACCACATCACGCCACATACCAGCAAGATACTTATACATCAAGCGATATAATATTCTCAGAAGATTTTAGTTCAAGACTTTTCCAATTTTATTTCATTGACATTTCCTTCAATTCCTTTATCTTTTTACTAATCGTTTCAATCAGTCTTTCGTCTACTTCGCTAATCACTAACTTAATTTTTGTTACGAAATCTCTTGCGTTATTCATTATAACATCCGTTTCTTTGTATGTTATAGAAATTCCATACTGAACGGCTTCCCTTGCTCTTTTTATTCTCCACAGATAATTGATGTATTTTTCTTCTATGATTATAGCTTCAATTTTATCTTTTCTTCCCTTTAACTCATTAAACTTTTCAATTAATTCCTTACTTATCTGCTTTCCAAAAAAGTATTCTAAAACAGCCACAGTTGTAGCGTGGTCCTTGCTCTGTAACCCTATTTTTGTAAGCAATGCTAACGCAGCTTGATACATCGCATAATAAGCGGCAATAACAACCCAGTCTTCGTGCCCAAGTTTGCTTAAATCTGTCATAACAATCAGGTTGTGATCTGCTTTTTTAACATGTCCATTACTCAAATAGTCATTCGGACTTATCAATCTAAGACCTCTTTCTTCTTTAGTTCTCTTCAACGTCTTTAGTAGTATGTCCTTGGCTTTCATTTTCTGAACACCAAACTTACAAAATTTTCGACTCCATACAAGACATAATGATTTTTTACCATTTCTGTAATAACAGCTTTGTCTTTTTGTTTTTTAAAATCATTTTGGGTCATAACTATTGGCATTATTTCCTTTCCGTATTTTGCATAAATTCCTTTTATTACTTTTTCAATTTCAATTTTTTCATTGCTTATTAAAAGAATATCTATATCACTCTCTTTTGTTGCAGTGCCTTTAGCATAAGAGCCGAACAAAATAACTGTGATTATGTTCTTATGCTGAGATTCTAAGGTTTTGGTAAAGTCTTCCAAAATCAATTTCAACTCCTTATTTGTAGTATAAAAATTTTCTCTTTTTTCGATTTCGCTTAGCTGTATTAACGTTGCTGTCTTCTCATTCTTTAAATTTAATGAACAAAGATAAGATTTGCCAACTTTGTTTTTTATGACCACATCATCTTTACTTAGCTTATTAACGGTTCTATGAACAAAAGAGTAATACTCCCCCAGAGTTTTTGCTATTTCATTAATTGTAAATTTCTTTTCTACATCCTTGGCTAATAGATCAACTATTTTTAACTCAAGTTTCATTTTTATCACTTTTTATGATAATACTATCACTATTAATGATATATAAATCTTTCATCGGTTTACTCTAACTTTTCCGATTGCTTTGCAGATGGGGCATTCATGAAATATTCTTTTCGTTGGTTTGCAGAAAGTCGAACTGTTTCTAACTAAATCTACAAACTCTCTATGTAACATTTCTTTATCTTTTAGTCCTTCACACAATTTCTGTAACTTTTCCCAACAATCTTTACCATAATTTTTATCTTGTCTATCGATATTGCCACATCTTGCACAAAAATTGCCAAAATACCAATTAACTAAGTGTTCTATTTTTATGGGTTTTTTAATTTTCATTACTCAAAAACCTTCTTTAATGAATATGTCATTTGTAGTTATTTGTTTAGATGACTCCAATATCACCACCACATCACGCAACATGAAGCACAGATACTAATACATGAGGCATACATTATATTCAAAGAATATTTTAGTTCCAAACTTTTCCATAACAGACTAGTATCTGCCTTAGCTTTAGAAAAAGAAAAATCCTAAGGATATAATTCTGTAGTCACCTCTTTAGATAACTTTAAATATTGTAGTCACCTATGATTTTATATGCATATCGAAGTTAGAGTTCAAGGTAAAAAGAAAAAATATTATCTGGCTCATTCATTTAGGAGTGATAATAAAGTAAAGAAAATTAGATTCTATTTAGGACTTAATTTATCAAAAAAGGAATTAAATACCAAAAGAGAAAGAGCTGAAAAAATTTTATTGGAACGAATTGAAAAATCTAAACTCATTCCTGATCCTTTTTATACTGCGCTATCTCCTTCTGAAATAGAAGAACTAAAAACTTTGGAAGCTAGAGGAGAAACAAAAATTCTACATTTAAATGAAAAGGACTGGCTTAAGTTTACTAAATTATTTACATATGACACAAATGCGATTGAAGGCTCGACTGTAAATATTTCTGAAGTTGGTGATATATTAGAAAAATCGAAATGGCCGGAAAAAAGAACAAAATGGGAAATATCCGAAACATATGGGGTTGCAGAAGCAATAAAATATATAAGAAAAACAAGGGAACATATTTCATTAAATCTTATTAAGAATTTGCACAAAATAGTTTTCGGAAATTCAAAACTTTTTGCCGGTAATTTTAGAGAAAAGGGCACTGAAGTTGCTGTAGTGAATGGTTTAGGAAATGTTGTCCATAGAGGAGCACCATCAGATCAGGTAACGAGATTATTGAATGAACTCATAAGATGGTATAATAGAAATAAAAACAAATACCCAGCTTTGGTATTAGCTGTCGTTGTTCATAATCATTTTGAAACTGTTCATCCCTTCCGAGATGGAAATGGTAGGATTGGTAGACTATTGTTAAACAATATTCTATTGAAGCACAAACTTCCACCGGTCAATATAGAATTAAAAAATAGAAGAGAATACTATGGAGCTTTACAAGAATACCAAAAAAATAAAAATATACGGCCGATGATAGAATTGATTCTTAAAGAATATAGATTATTGAAAAGAACTTTAAGGAAAGGGTGACTACAAACATAAACTATGTAGTCACCTAATGATTCAGTTATAATTAATATGCTAAATTAGACGAGCCAACATACCCACCACATCACCGCAACATCAGCAGCATCATCCATAAAACTTACTTTTACTGATCTCATGCCTCAATTACCTTTGCTTTCTTAATCATTCGAAGGAATTTGGGATTGTCATTAGCTATCCAGCTTATTCCTTTCGTTCCTATCAAAATTGAACCCTTGCTTTCCAAATAAGCAAGTATTATTCTTAAGGATTGATCCATAACTTTCTTAGGTAAAACTCTTTTCAATCCCTCCAAAGATATTGGACCATCTGTTTTTCTTAAAGTATCTTCAACCATTAGAACAGTGTTAAGAGTGGGTGAATGAATGATCCTAGTTATGCTTAGATGTATTTTTGCTTCTTTTTCTTGGTTTACTTGTTGCATATATATCTATATGCATATATGTTTATATAATATTTAAAGATTTCGTTAGTTAGAATTGAACAGTTCAATGCGGAAGGTGCATTTTGAAATTTACATCAATTCATTTTCACTTATGACTACAAAATCGCCAACCGATTTCACAGCGCTAAATGATACGATGATTCTGTCTCTCCGGTCTTTCCTAAGATTCAAGTCAATCAGATGCTTGGTTGGATTTTCTACAATGATATTAAGCAGCTCGCCACTTTCTACTATGAAACTGGCATTACCAGCAACACCAAACTTTATTCCTGTTTCCTTGCCAATAATCATCTTTCCTAAAAAGTTACTAGCTTTGACTCTCATTTCATACATCTGCGATCCCATCTTGTTTATTGATATATCTAGGTGAATCTGTATTTTTCAATTGATTGAAAATATTGTCAATCAGTTAGAAAAGCCAAACGACTGATTACCACTTCTTCTTAGGCTTTGCTTTCTTCTTTGCCAACTTTTGCACCTAAAAATAAATTATACTTCTGTCCTAATAAATTTTAATTGCAGTCTGTAAGATGTAATCAAAATCTAAGCCATAAAATATTTGGCGATAGTCCGAAAAACAACAGTCCTGCGGATGAGGGCAAAACACAATAGATTAAGAAATTACTTCTTTTTTTGTTTAGCTTTTGACATTGCAAGCCTGATTAATTTTCTAACTTTAGAAGCCTTGTTTTTTTTACTGGCACTCCTACCTTTGTTCAGTTTTTTAAATTTTTTAGATGCTTTCTTAGCTGATTTCTTGGATGTTTTTTTCTTAGCCATATTTTCATCCTTTTATCAAAAATATTTGCTGACAACTGGACCCGGTGAAAGAGTTCCTTGATCATGCTGAATCGAACTTAACCTATCAGCTGAGTCTAAAGGTGATCTCCTTCGCGCCATAGCATCACATGGACAAGCACAGATTTCATGTGGCGAGTTATAGTCCAGTCACCACATTGATAGCCGAATGCTCGTCAGAGGGTACCATGGACACATCCTTTCCAGGACAACCGGATTGTCCTGTCAGCATATAATTAAATATGAAATTTTATGGCATATAAGATTATCGGTTGGCGCTTGGCGCTCTTTAACTCTATAATCGTTAGCGACTACAAATATAGTACTTCTCTATATCTCAAAATACCTTCAGATATTTCAAGGTATCAATACCGAAGCTGAATTTGAATTTTCGAGATTCAAGATGAGCTCTACATTACCACAACATACCCACTACATCACGCAACATGAACACAAGATACTTGTACATGAACATAACATATTATTGTCAGAAGAAATCAGTTCACGACTTTTCCATAACGGCCTAGTGAAGAAATGATTTGATAAAAACCAAATGAAGACTGTATAACGAAGAAAAAGTTAACCACCCAAAGTAGTTCTAGTTTTTTATGAAGCTTATTTTTGTAACAACTCAATATGGAGTTTGGCATAAAGATTGATAAGTCAAATCAAATAATGTTGCTCATACTTGTTCTTGCAATAGTCGGTTTAACAGGAATATATTTTGCAGTAGGGAACATCAAGCCAATTGAACTGAGGATTGAAGATATTGAAGATTCTATGGCTGGCAGGCTTGTAAAAATCAGTGGAAAAATAAGCAACATAAGGAAGAGCAAGGCTGGTAACTCGTATTGGACAATTGATGATGGCAGTAACATAACTGTTCCTATTCTGGACAACAAGTTCAAAAAATTGACTCCAAAACGTGATGATGTTGTAGAAATCGTGGGATTGGTTACGAAATATAAAGAAGAGTTGGAGATAATGCCGAAGGAAATATACATGAAGTGATTTTATCTTCGATATTTTAATTTTCATATTGATTGGTGTCGCACTTGGATTTGCAGCAGGTTTTATACCAGGCTTCAGCTCTGAGAATCTTTCTCTCTTCATCATCACATATGGATTAATATCATCAAACTATCATCTTGCTGTTACTGTTGTGGCAATTGAAATATCAGCTTCATTTTTCGAGTTTTTGTCGCCTATGATATTTCGGATAGGTAATGAAGCTACTGCACTGGCTGTTGATTCCGTCTCTAGCAGACTAACAGAAGAGTCGCTCAAACGTGGGATGAACTTGGTAGTAAGCGGTGGTCTTGTTGGCATACTTGTTTCACTGCCTCTTTTGTTTTTTGCAGAAAAAATTTATCCTGTGGTTTATAGCAGCTTGAAACCGCTTGCTGGTTGGATACTCCTCTTTTTGTGCATCTATATGATTTGGGTTGAAAGAGGATGGAAGAAAAAAATTTTTGCAGCAATAATTTTTTGCTTATCTGGATTGCTTGGGATGATTACAAAAAACAGCGGTATTGTTTCTTCGGAATATCTATTGCTACCTGTATTCATAGGGCTCTACGGATTTAGTTCCCTCATTTCAAAAAAATATGAAAACACTGATTCAACACAGGATATCACTTGGATGAGAAAAACTAGGGTTGCTGTAATCGCATTCATCACAAGTGCATTTGCAAGTTTCATACCGGGAATGAAACGCAGCCAAACCTCTACACTCGCTTTGCAGGTAGGTGGTATATTCAAACATGAAGAAGTGCTGTTCGTATTGCCATTGATATCCCTTGCCTTTATGACGTTGTCGCTTCTTGTCTTAGGTTCGACTGGAACAATTAGAAGCAATTTGGCGTATGACATACAGGAAGTTATGGGAGAAACTTATTTTTCGCAAACAGTTCTTTTTGTTGGATCTATAGCTGTTTCAGCATGTATATCTGCTTGCATTTTGATTTTTCTTGCCAAACCTTTGGGAAGATTGTTTTCAAGGATTGATGGAAAACACCTTAAAACCTTTGGCTTTTGCATCAGTCTTTTGTTAATATTAAATTTCACAGGCATTTACGGCGTGATGATAGCATTCACTGCAACATGCATAGGCACACTCTCATCCCATTTTGGCACACGTTCTACACATCTGATGGGTGTTTTACTCTTACCAACAATAGTTGCGGTGATTTTGTGATATCAAAACTAATTGTCTCAGTTGCTGCAATCGGGTTAATAATTTTGATCAGTCAAACAAAATATTTTTCAACTACAACATGTTACAATGGTACTGTAGTTCCAATTTTCTCACCTGATGATTCCCAAGTGACATTCGATTTGATTAGAAACGCAAAATATGAAATAAAATTGGAGGTTTATGAATTTTCATACAAACCTTTGGCTGATGATCTGATTAATGCAAGAGAGCATGGTGTTTCTGTAAAAGTTATACTTGAGTCATCAGTTTACCAAAACAACAACATGTTCAATTACCTCCTTAATAATGGAATAGCAGTTAACTGGGCATCAAGCAAATTCCACAATACGCATTCGAAATTCATGGTGATCGATGATGCCATTGTCTTGGTGGGGTCGATGAATTGGAGTGAAAATGCTTTGAAGAAAAACCGTGAGGCTTCTGTGATAATCTATTCCGAGGAAGTGTCTAGCAAGTTTGAAAGAATTTTTGATATGGACTCAAGCGGTTAACATCGATGGAATAATCTAGAAGTAAATAGAACTAACAGCATGTCTCCAAAAGTGTTTTTTATTATCCGTATATTATAAGATTAGTATGATAGACGTTCACTGTCATTTAGAACAACCTGATTACGACAAAGATAGAGATGAAGTAATAGAAAGAGCTAAGAAAGAATTGAAAGCAGTTATCACATCTTGCGCCAATCCTAAAGATTTTGATTTGACTCTAAGCCTTGTTGAAAAATATAGAGGATTTGTTTTTGCTGTTGCTGGAATTCATCCAGAATACGTTAAAGAAATATCTGAAAAAGAGAAAGATGAATTCTTAGAAAAGATTAAAAGCAATCGAGAAAATTTTGTTGGGATAGGAGAGGTTGGATTAGATTATAATTGGCTTAAGGATGAAGAAGGGAGAAAAAAACAGAAAGAACTTTTTATCGAATTCATTAGTTTTGCAAAAGAAATTAATCTTCCTTTAACGATTCATTCTCGAGATGCTCATGAGGAAACAATAAAAATTTTAGATCAAGAGGATGCTAAGCAAGTTCACCTGCATCTATTTGGCGATTATCATTCAGTTAAAAAAATTATAGAAAAAAGATGGTATGTGTCTATAGGCCCGATTGTTCTGAGAAGCAAAAAATATGGGAAAGTTGTGCGGGATATGCCATTAGAATTTTTACTTTTAGAAACAGATGCGCCTTGGAACCATCCTTTAGTTTTTTCTGAAGGAAAGAAAGTAAGAAACGAGCCAACTAGTATAAGAGTTGTTGCTGAAAAAATTGCTGAAATTAAAAAAATTGGTTTTGACAAAGTTTGGGAAGAATGTGGAGAAAATGCGATAAAATTTTTCAATCTAAACCTTTAATTCAAAAAATTATGTTTATCCAAAAACTTTCAAAATTGCTATCAAATTCATCACTGAATAGTAACATTAGTTGAATGTTTAAAATTAGTTTGGTATTTAAACCAAAACCTTTAAGAGTCAAGATTCAAAAATATATATTAACAGGATGGGTAAATCTGGTGGGTTGTGGAGTTCAGGCCCAAAAGGCTTTCCTACAGCTAGGTGCTGCAGGCTCTGACCATCGATCTAGGATTGGCATGGCGGTAATGGGTCACTGCGCGTGAACTGCTGTGTCTATCTCGCTGAATGGCAACCTGTTGTATCTGGAGAGTTTGGAACGAGCGTACTAGGTCGAGGTGAAAACCTCAAGGAGTACAACTCAAATCAAACTTTTCCGCCGAGCCCAAAACCCTGTTTTTCTTTTTCTTAAAATCATAACTGAGTCTTGAAATTACTCGCCATATATTCTTTAAAAATATGGTTCTGTTTCAAAATCCATCCTAAATTCTATGCCGTGTCTTCGAAATCCTAATTTTTCATATAACTTATGAATTTCTTGGTTGGAATCTCTACTTGTTGCAATTAATTTGTAACACTTCTGTTTTGCTACATCAAGCAATTCTTTTATAATGGCAGTTCCATAACCCTGACTTCTATAATATCCTTCAACAAAAACACCTGTCATGAATCCAAATGGTTTGGAGTGATAATGAAACGGAGAATCTGGGGGTAGAATACATAGGTAAGCTCTAGCAATGTCTCTTCCGTCTTCAAAAATAGAGAATTCTATACGATTTGCAGTAATCTGACTTTTTTGTACTTCCATAAAATATTCAAGCTTAAATTATTTACATAGAAAAAAAAGAAGGGAGAGAAAATTCCCGAGCTGTGTTTTACATCACCTCCTCAGTTCTTTTTGAGCTGTAAAATCACTATATTGCATTTGCATTTGCTCAGCCAGAACTAAAAATAAAATTCTTTTCAATAAATATACTCATTGTGAAATGAAAATACAGAACTCTGTTCTAACAAAAATAAATTAATAAGCTCGCAATAACTTATTATGGCTCTATTGATTCCAATTTGGTTTTACGGTTTTGACTCTGCCATGTATGCGATTGCAACTCTGATAGGATTTTTTGTTAGCCTGCAAGCATCTAGACTCTATAATGTTAGCAATAAAAAATCCCATTTCTATCTGTATTTAGGTTTCATTGTCCTGAGCATGGGTTTTCTAACTCTAACAATAACCAGTAGCTATTTTTACATCTTATTCAGAGCTTCTTGTGCTACAGAATGTCATTTTGCTATTCTTGATCCGCATGTAGGAATTGATGATGTTGGTTACTGGCTCTATTACTTGTCCTCACTAGTTGCATATGCCTTATTCATAAAAATGTATCTGCCTGAAAAAACACAATTCTTCCAATTCATCGTTCTCCCATTCTGGTATTCTGGATTTTTGTCTTTCAATTTAGTTTCAATCTTCCTTCTCTCGTTTGTTGTATTTAGAACTGTTACGAATTATATGACAAATAAAAATAAAGTTGCATTCCTTGTCATGCTATCTTTTATTCTGTTAACACTCTATCATCTGTTGCTCTTCATCGCTTTACTAAGTGAGCTCTTTTATGTAGCAGCTCATTTGTCCTTGCTTTTCAGTTTCTTTACATTTTTGTACATGCTTACCAGAGCGAAGATTAGATGAATGGTCAAAGAAGATCCACAATGAATGTGATACTGGATATTCTTAGAACTATTCAATTATCAGGAAACAGGGCAAAGCCCACACACATCCTATACAAAGCAAACCTCTCGCATAAGCTGTTGAAAAAATATCTTGAGATGCTTTTGACAAATGGTTTCATAGAAAAATTCACTGATGGAAACAGAATTTATTATCGGTTGACAACAAAAGGACAGGACTTTATTGTTGCTTATAAGAAGATGGAGAAACTGGCAATCGGTTTTGGACTACCGCTCTAATCTTTCTTCAGTTTGTATCTCAGAAAAGCCCCAACCCCTCCCAATTCTTTGAATTGCTTTCCTTCTTGTGTTGAAGTTGAAATATATTCAACCCTTGCCCCTGAATCAACTGCTTTTTCTGCCAAGACATCAATTAGATCTTTCCTCTCTTCAACAGCAATTTGCTGACCGCATTTTTCGCACATTTGTTTTGCAGCAACATTTTCAGGTAAATTTTTTCTTTCTTCATTACCGCAAGAGGAACATTTTAATTTGACATGAACCCAGTTGAAGTCTTCTGATAGCAGTAAAGTCTCAACCGCTCCTATTCCCAATGCCTCTTCAGTTTCAGTGAAACCATAAACAACATTTCCCTCTCCTTTCAACCCCTTGAAGAATTTTTCCATCAATTCTCTTTCTTTAACTATTGCCGCTTGTTCCATCAGATCTTTTGATCTTTGAACCAATTCTTCTAAACCAAATTCTCCTGTGTAGCCAGTATCCCTTACTCCAAGAACCTTGTCTTGAATCTGATAATGAAGATATTTTCTTTTGTAGAAATTTTCCTTGTTTGGTCCTGGACCACCAACAATTATTCCAACAAGATCTTTTTCTTTCAAAAAGATCTCAGATGCGGCCTCAGCAACCTTTGTAAAGAACTCGTTCAGCGCATCTTCTCTTATTCTGTCATATCTCATTTGAGAGTTGTGAACGACTATGCCATTTGCAACAAATGAGTTAGATCTAGGAACGTGCAAATCGTAGAATTCTTTATTTGCTCTGATTCCTATTTTTTCCTTGACAGTTATTGCAACTAGTCCAGAATTGTAAATTTCATTTAGCAAGTCAAGTGTCTGCTTATTTTTGAATTTTCTTCTAAATTCTTGCAGCATCTTGTTAAATGGAGGATATGTAATTGTCCTTCTACCAACAAAAAACATGCTATATTTTTTAAAATCTTCTTTTTTCAAACCTTCCTTTTCTATCAATTTTCTTACAAAAATCCCAGATATCGGAACTCTTGTTGAATAACCACTTTTATATCTTTTGGCTATCAAATTGAGTTTTCTTGCTTTTGCAAGCGATGAAAAACAAATTTCTTTTTTGAAATTTTTAACATACATACGATTTGTTATTCGCAATTCGTACCGATCGAATTTGTCAGGTCCTCTAACGCTTGCAACTATGCCAAAGCGTGTTAAAATTAATTGCAATTTTTTTACAATGCCTTCATTTGTCATCCTTAAGCCTATACTTGTTTTGTCTACGTATCCTTCTGCATCGAATAAACCTCGGATAAAATATTTCAATTTTCTCTTTGGTAAAGTCAATATACACTCATCAATATCCTTATTCCTTCTGGGCGTTGAAAGTTTGGGAAAATTTGAGACCAAAAAATCAACAAAAGATTTTTTATATAACCTTAATTCATAAGAATTTCTTTTCTTTAAAATTACTGCTTTCTTTTTAAGAATCTCTTCAGCAATTTTCTTATAAACATTCAAGAGTTGCAGATCCTTATCATACAGTATTACTCTATTTCCATCAATTGTTCCGTCACCTAGAAAATAACCTAATAATTGGGATAATGTCTCCTTGATTAACTCATTATCCTTTTCTTCTAGTTGCAACTTTGATATAGACAGAAGCATATCGCCAACATTTATTTCATCAACAGATTTTTCTTCTATTCCATCTTTTCCAACAACAAAAACCATATGTTCTGGAGTTAAAAGTAATGAGTTGGATGGCTCTTTAAATACTAATTTGTACGATTTCTCAGATTTTCTTTTGAATATTTCAAATGAATCATTAAAGATATGCTTAAAGTCGTTAAATGAATAAGAAAGAATTTTTTCTCCTCTAGAAAGATTTTTTATTGGTATAATATTTCCATTTTCTAGCTGTATTAACGTGTCTCCACTAACGCACATCCCGCCTTTGATAGTCTTGGAAGGAACTGTTGAATCCATATGTTTCACTTGTTCGAGCATTTTTCCTCTCAAAAAACCGATGTTTGCTTCTCTTGCATCGAGAACAAGCAAACCATAGACCTCTTTCTCAGCAACAAGATCCTTCAAAGGATCAAGAATAAAACGTTGATCACACCAGTAAATTTTTTGCTGCATTCTTATTGGTGGTTCAAAACTCCAAATTCTTATGTCTTCTTTTCCTTCAATTGGTGATATGTTTCCACAGAAAACAACTAAACCATTAGCTGGAGTTTGCTTGAATAATCTCAGGTGCTGAACGATTTTTTCCAAAGCAGTCAGAACATTTTTCCTTGTATTCTTACTTTTGATGTTCGAAGCCGTAGACTTTTCATTAGTTATCTGATTCATCACATCAGGCAAGTTATAATCAGCTGGAATATATACAGAAACAAGTTCGGTGTGCCTTCCTCTAAATTGATCGAGCTCTTTAACAAGTTTTTTTATCTTCAGAATTTGTTCTTCCTTAAATAGAGATCCCTCTAAGCTAAACCCGATTCTCTCGCTTTGAGTTCAGATTTTCAACCTTCACGTCAATCACCATCATAGTTTTATTGGTTTTATTATATCTAAAGCTGATATTTAAAGGTTAACAGAGTAGTGCAATTTTTTAATTTAAATTCATAATATCTTTTATGCACAAGGCAATTAAGATATTGCTGTTAAGCTCCTTGTTCTTCAACATATCCGCAGGAGCTTTCGGTCCAATTTATGCCATATTTGTGGAAAAAATTGGCGGAGATCTGTTAACAGCCTCTACCGCCTGGGCAATTTACAGTGTTGTAATTGGCGTGCTGACAATTGCTTTTGGTAAATTCGAAACCAAAGTGAGTCAAAGAAAACTGATAGTTCTTGGTTATGCTCTTGAAGCTTTTATCAATCTTGGCTACATTTTCATTCGAACACCTTTTCATCTTGTGATGTTGCAAGCAGCTTTGGGAGTTGTGATCGCTTTCCATAATCCTGCTTGGGATTCTATTTTTTCCAAATCTATAGACAAAGGGAAAGAAACTGAAGATTGGGGTTATTGGGAAGGATCAACAAGAATCATCGCAGGCATAGGGGCAATAATCGGTGGAGCAATTGTAACTGTCTTTGGTTTTCGGGCTCTGTTTTTGTTGATGGCAGCTAATTCAGCTATCAGCGCAGGATTTGCTACATTGCTTTTAAGGAAAAATACTTGGAAAAGTTTTAAGATTTGAACCCATTAAGAATCATCTATCTTATTTCCTTATTGATTTTATATATTTGCCTAAAAGATTTTTAATTAACATACTTCCGACAACTGCCAAAAATCCTGTATACATTCCAAAAACAATTCCCATAGTTTCTCTATGGACATCGGAAGGAGAAGAAAAAGGCAAGAATTGAATGTTATAAGTGGTGTCTTCTAACCCATAATGGCCGGCAACTGCTCCAACCATTGCTGGAACTCCTATGGCTATTGCAGCAGTAAGTAAAGGTCTTTCGTATAGGTAATTTATTATATTTCGAATTTCCATGTTACGAATAAATACTATTAGATATTAAATCTTTAAATCATGCAGGAGG